>Ga0207996_1001118_pt1 | contig 19983 bp, 30 predicted proteins | sample AntAceMetag02UKG_FD_184773 | JGI IMG/M metagenome (GOLD analysis project Ga0207996, IMG submission 184773) | Saline lake microbial communities from Ace Lake, Antarctica - Antarctic Ace Lake Metagenome 02UKG (SPAdes) (version 2) | ecosystem: Environmental > Aquatic > Non-marine Saline and...
CTTTATTAGATTCACTAATTTTCTGTTTAGTTTCTTCTGATAATTTCATTCCAATTCTACCCTTATCTGCACATGGTTTAGAGCAATATTTCATTGTTTTCCATTTAGGTAAACTTATATTAATACCTTTAACAAATTTACTATTACATTTCAAACAAATTTTCTCTAAAGCCATCTTATTTATTTATCCCATCTAAGAATCACTATTGGTGCACAAGGTTTAGGCGAAGCTTCATCATGTGAACACTCATTATACTTAATCATCTCAGCAAAGTTAAAAGAGCTCTTATCAAAAGTCTTAAACTTATCAACAATGAAATCCTTAATCTTAGTCACGTGATTCTCAGGTTTAAAATACATGTCACAATTTAAAGTGAATGTTCCACCATCAAAGTCTTCACCAACAGAAACATTTCCATCACCAATCTTATCGTTAAGTTCTGCTTTGTCAATCTTTGTTTCTAACCAAGTCTTAACAGTGTTAAGAACTGTTTCATCATTTCCATTAATTGTTAATCTTCCAAATTTAACTGTCATTTTATATTTACCTCTAAGCTTCCCATGAGCTACCTTGTGACCAATAATCTGTGCCATCAAAATACATACTCATTATAATTGTTTTACTTGCACCACCATCACTCCAAGTAGGTTCTGTTCCAAGCCACTTAACAGTTGCAGGGAAAGTCATATCTCGACTACCAGTGCCATCTTGTTTAATCTTCAATAAAAAGTTACCAGGATTAGTAGGAGCTGTGAAAGTAAATGTTTCATCAAAAGCTCCAGCAGTGAAATGCATTTTGTTCCCAAGCTTCCAATCAATAGTTGTAGTTCCATCACCAGTAGCTGTTTGAGCAGTGAAACCTACTGCCTTGTTATGTTCTACTTCAACATTAAAAGTTGCTGTGTCTGCCCCACCATCTATCTTAAACGCTTCTGATTGATTATCAGTTTCAACTATGAAATCAACACTTGAAGAACCTGTAGGGTTAATAGTTACTTGTCCTGTTCCCCAATCCCATCTCATCATAGTAGATGTATCTGTTTTAATGAAACTTATTGCGTCAGTTCCATCTTTAGCTAAAAGTAAAGTATCACCGAAATCTATATTACCAGTTAAATCTAAATCATCAAATGTAGGACTGCTTGTTGTTAATACTGCTTGGTTAATACTTCCTGCTATATCTACTCCATCAACTGTTCCACCAACTGTTATATTATTTGTTACTGCTAAACTAGTTAGAGTTCCTAATGATGTAATATTTGGTTGTGTAGCTTGAGTTGTTGCTGTATCTGGTGCTAAACCTGTAATAGTTGTAACTGTTCCTGCATTTCCTGTAATATCTCCTGTGACATTACCAGTTAGTGCGCCAGCGAATCCAGTAGCTGTTAATAATCCTGTACTTGAATTGAATGTTAAGTTTGTGCCTGTTTTAGCACCTAAGTTTCCAGTTGCTGCTGTAGCAAATAAAACATTACAAGAAGTATCAGCACTCTCATCAGCTAATGTTATAGTAGTAGCTATTGCTGCTGTACCTGTAGTGCTTTGATTAAGAGTTGGAAATGTACAATTAGTTAATGTTCCTGCACTTGGAGTTCCTATATCAGGAGTTGTTAAAGTTATTCCAGCTAAAGTTAAAGCGGCAGTTGCTCTATTTAATGCTACTTCAGTTGTACCAATAAACATTGTAGATGAGTTTGCTGAATTATCTCCTGTATTAGCTCCAGAAACTGAAACTGCTCCACCACCTATTGTTAATACTGAATCATTTCCTGCGTCTGCTGTTAAAGTAAGTGTTCCTGTATTTACTGTTAATGCTGTTGTTAATGTTGCGTTTGTTACTGTATCAGCATTACCTGTTAATGCTCCTGTTACATCTGATGCAATACTTCCAGAAACTGTTAAAATTGCAGTGTCTGCGGCATATGTTATTCCTGCATCTGTTTGTGGTAATAAATCACCTGTAGCACTTTCCCATAATCCTACAAAACACGTCGCATCTGCTGTATCTGTTACTGCTATTGTAGTTGGTATTATATTTGCTGTTCCATCGAAACTTACTCCACCAATTGTTCTTGCTGTTGTAAGTTTAGGAGAAGATACTATTGTTATTACTGGAGTAGTTGTAGTTGTGGCAATTGTAGCTGCACCATTTGCAGAAGTAACACTTGTAACAGTACCAACTGTTGATGATTTACCATTAAAAGTTGACCAATCTGCTGAACTTAATACTCCACGATTAGCGGCACTTGCAGTTGGAACGTTTAAAGTAATAACTGGAGTTGTTGTGCCTGTTGCTACAGTTGAACTTAAATCAGTTCCTGTAGTTCCTAAAGTTAATGCTGCTACGCTTGTAACAGTACCAACTGTTGTTGAATAACTATAATCTTCAATCTTTTCTTTGATAGCTTGTGAAGTCATTAAGGATGTATCATTATCTACAAATGTTGTACCAATAGTATTTATAGTTGCTCCTGCTCCTATTTGAACTCCTGAATCAGTAATTGTTAATCTTTCTGTAGTATCAGTTAATATTTTAATTGTGCCACTTGTTAAAAAATCTATCCTATCAGTAGCACTTCCACCTGCAACATAATTAGTATATAAATAATCAAATTTCTTTGCTGTTGAACCTAAATCATGAGTAGAAATTGTATCTGGAATAATATCAGTATCTACTGGGTCACTCCAATCCATTCCGGGATAAGTTACTTTACCATTGTTAACAACATGTTCATCGTACATTGTAGTTGTCATTACACCAGCATTTGTTCCGTCAGCTGCTGCAATAGTATCATTAGTACCGTCGCTAGACTGAATATCTACATTTGTAGGTGCTTCTACAACTGTTATATTAGTTGTAACATTAGTATTTTTTAAAGTATTTGCTGCAACATCTGTTGCTATATCTATACCATCTACTGTACCAACATTTGTAGTAATGTTACCACTTAAATCTATAATTTCGCCAATACCTTGAATATTTAAACTTTTAGTGTTAACTCTATATATACCATCTTCAATGTAATCTTTTACATCGTTATGGTCACTTGCAGGAATAATATCTCCTGTACTTCTTTCAACTATTGGTGCTGACATCTTTATTTACCTCTGTTGGTTTAGATGTCTCACTATCTACGGTTTCACGATTATACATTTGCTCTAGAAAAACTGATACATTATTTCCACCTAAAGAAATCTTTTGGTCTATAAGAGCCCATTTCTCAAATTCTTCTAAAGAATATTTAGTACCAGCTAGAATTTTTAATGCTTGTACTGAAATAACTATTTCTAATTCTTTTTTGAATGTTATTTGTTTAATTTCATCTGTCATTGTATTGCCTCTATTCAACGTGTATGTTGAATTTGTTATCTTTTACACTTATCATAACTTTCTTATTAATACCTTCATCTGTTGTTTGAAATCCTACGAAGCTTTCAACTGTTTTATCACCAACAGTATTATCTGTATTAATAGTTACTCTGTTACGTCTAAAGTAAATTAAACGGTATTTTAAGTCTTTACCACTTACACCATTGAATGTGATGTATTCTCCATTAAGTATAAACATTCCTGAATTCATTTCAAGAATAATATAATTATTTTTGTTTTCTATTTTGAAGATTTTTAGTTCTTCTTGATTTATATCACTAAATAAATGTTCGTTTTCTTCATATTGTTGAAGTTTCGTTCCATCATTGTAATATGCTGTCCAAACGTATTCCATTGTCTCTCCTAACGTGTCATACAAGCTCACCTGTAGACTTTTATTGGTTTTTGGTATGTTTGCATCTGTGTAACTTTAAAGCTCTCAAATCGCTTGTATGGAGCTCTAATTACTTCTTCTGTTTTTTCTTTTTTTCTTTTTTATCGTGTTTTTCTTTTTTAGGTCTTTTACCTTGACCGCCATCAACTTCAACCCATTGGTCTTCATCATCTGTATCAATACCAACAATATGTGTTACTTCAGCTGGTAATATTGTTAAGTCGTCTCCACCAACTGTTAAACGTACTTTATTACGTCTTTTATATATAAGCTGTGCTTTATTACCTTTAAGCTTATAAGTCTTATAAGGTGTCTTAAGCTTTTTCTTAAATATATCTGCTACATACTCTTCTTTATCATTAGTAACTGTAAAGGTCTTTATATCTGTATATCTTTTTAACACTTCACCATAAGATATCTCTGTATAGTCTGGTAAGAATTGTTTAATGATTGTACCATCGTTAAATTCTGCTATCCAATAATATTCTAAATTGTCTTTATCTTTCTTACTCATTTTATATCTGTCTCCTTAATATCTGGTTGTTCACCAACACCGAAATGCCAATTAACAATTTTACCATTACTATCAATAGTAACTATTGATTCCCCATCTTTAATACTGTTAGTATCTATTAATACTTGTGTAATTCTTTTTACCATCTTAAATCATCTCACTTGGATTCCAATCATCCATTTTATCTTCCCAAACTTCAACTAAATTATATCCTTTGTTTTTGAAAAATGTTCTTTTAGCTTTATCTTTTGTTTTGATATCGTCTCTTGTGTGCCAATATGTTCCTTGAAACTCAACAATTGTGTTTGTTTCTGGTATATAAGCATCGACTAAATAATAATCGATTTGTTTTTGTGGTTCATATGTAATATTTGCTTCATCTAGTTTTTTATAACCTTTCTTTTCGAGTTTGGTCATTTTACCAAGATAAAACTTCTCTTGTAACTTTTTAATTTGACCATCTCGTAATTTATTCTTTGTTTCTTCTGAATGATGTTTTCCAAGCATACCAGAACTTAAAGGTCCTGTTTCACTTATTCGTTTTTTTAATGCTTTGCTTATTTTTTGTCTTGTTTCATCTGAGACATTATGGTCGATAGCATTTATGTTACCAACCAAAGCATCACTAATTTTTTGTTTATGGACTTCTGTTCTTTCAAACTCTGAAGACCACTTACCAATCTTCTCACGTCGTATAATCTCATTTTCTGGTATTTTACCAGTTTTCTTAATATTATCGTAATATGATTTTGTTTTACTACCAAGTTTTTTATTATTTTTTAATAAATTTCTTCTTCTAGTAGTATATTCAGTTTGACCACGAACTCTAATACCATATTCTAATAATTTTTTTCTAAGTGTTTTTGTGCTAACTTTATATAATTTAGCACACTCACACATTGAAAATTCTTCAACTTCGTATTTTTGTTTTAAATCTTCTTTATTCATCAGTTTCACCTTCATTGAGCTTAAAAAAGCTCTCTAGTTATACTAATGACACTTCTACTATATAAATGTTTCGTTTTTCGTCCTACTTAAATGTTAAATAACGTGTAACATCTATTCAATAAGACAAGCTACACTTCATCATATTGGAGCGTAAAAGTTTTGGTATTAACTGCTCCAGCTGCTGCTCCTGAACCAATCTGCATCTGCATTACAATATAATCTGAAGTACCTGCACTTGTTAAAGTACCTGATAAGCTTCCTGCAATCCATACATTTGCTGTATCTGGGTCTGCTGTTGGTAATACTGTAGTTGCTACTGTACTCTCTGTTTGTGTTGGTTGTGCGTAAGATGCTAATGCTGTTGCTCCACTCCAATCAATTCCTTCTTCTGATACATAAGCTCCTGCACTTTTCCAAAATTGAATATTATCAATAATGTTGAATGTTCCTGAAAAGGCTGCTCTAATCCACTTCTCAAAAGAGTTTGTACCTGCTGTTATTGGATAAGTTAATGCTACTAAATCTTTTGCATCTGTACTTCCAAAATTTATATTTGTAGGTGTTGTTACTGTTTCACCTGCTCCGTTGGCTTCTTCCCAGCCAAATACGGCAACCATTATAAATCGCCTCTGTTTATTTTATTCATTTTTTTACCTCTGTGTAAAAAGTATTGTATTATTTTTTACTTCCTTTTCCGAATTTAATGCCGTGTATAGCTTCGTGACACTTATAACAGACTGTTAATCCATTACATACATCAAAATTATCCATTTCTTCTGAAAATGGTTTCAAGTGATGAGCGTGTAAATATTCTTTTGTATTGCCACATTCTTGACAAGTAAACTCATCTCTTTTAAATACTTCAGTTCTCCATTGTTTATATTCTGTAGAACCTCTAAATAAAGCACTTATTGAAGAAATTCCACCTTTCCAATTCGAATTATTTTCTCCTTTTAAATTGGAGTGATATGTACTTTGTCGAATTTTAAGTTTCGTCTCTTCTGAATGTGGTGTTGTATGTAGAGCGTTACCTTTTAATAAATCGCTAAATTTGTCTTTCCATTCGTTAGGAACAGTATGACCTTTAACAAATCTACCAAATTCGTCTCTCATACTAGTATAATACAACTTCTACTATATAAAACTTTCGTTTTTTTAGAATTCATTATTTATAAAGCTTTCGATTAGTTGTGTTTAGAAAAAGTAAAAAGAAAAAAATTATTATCGACTATCTCTCAAATCTTGTTTGATTTCGATTAAAAGCGTTTCGATATTTGCTAATTTAGTGTTAATTGTTGCAAGCTGAATATCTCGTTTGTTAGCTTGCTCATTTAAATCTGTTACATCTGCTCTAATAGAGATGTATTTATCAGCAATATGTCCAATTCTGTCATCGAATTCTTGATGTTGAGCGTTCATATCAGCTTTCCAAGTTGCAAAAGTAGCAACTGCTCCGATAATAAATATTAATACTAATATACTTGTAGCTACTGTTATCTTGAATTGATGCTTGTCTATTGTTTCTGTCATTGTATTCTCTGTTATTGTTAATATTTAATATACTGCGAAGAATGCTGTTCCATCATATCCCATTGCGTATACTTTATCTTTTACTACAGTGTTTGCAGCTAATGCTGTAATCACCTCAATTGGTGTACCTGTTAATAATGTAAAATTTCCAACTTCTGTTGTTACTAATGCCATTTTTTATTTACCTCTTATAAATTTTCTCTTCGTTCTAATCTACCTGCTGCGCTAATTCTTAAATGTTTTAAACCACTAAGGTCATCATTTACTGTGAAACTTAATTCATCTTCATCTTCTGATTTTAATACTAAAGGTTCATTATGTTTTGCTCTTACCGTCATAAAAACGTTTGTTCCATCATCACCAACAGATACCATTTCCGTACCTGCTATTTCTAATAAGTCCATTAAGTCTTTAATAACTGCTGTAAAAATTAACTCTTTTCCTTCTTCTCGTTGATAATTTAAACCCACAGTCAATGTTGCTCCTAAGATTTTATCATATGATAGTTTAGGCATTGTACCATCTTCTAAAGTTCCATCAACCTCATCTGCAAAACTGAATTTAAACTCATCAATTAATAACCAAGTTCCTTTATCTGCTTGAATAGTATACTTAACTGGTATTGGGTCAGCAGGTGCTGCTTCTAATTGCATGTCATCTAAAAAGTATTTAGGTGCTTTACCTTCTTTTGATACTTGTCTTACTCTGAAAGCGTCAAGTGTTGTACTTGCTGATAATGCTCCAAAATCTGTTAATGGAATAAGTATTTTTTGATATGATTTTGTTGTTCCTATATCTAAATAATCCTCTAAAAAGACTTCTGTACCAACTTGCAATCCTATTGCTGTGTCCCAGCCATATAGTGAAATACTATCTCTTGCTTTGTAGTCCTTATCAATATAAATCCATAAAGTCACTGATTGATAATCAGTCATATTTAAAGCTGAACCATTATCAAACTGGTAAACATCATTAACTGGTGCATTATCTACTTTTAAAGCGTTAGTTCCTGTATGAGGATGTTCTGCATTGACAGGAGTAGTTTTACCACCACCTACAATATCTGAGAAAGTCCATAAAGTATCATCTGCATTATAAACTTTTAAAGGTGTTCCACTTGAAGACGCATTAATGTTCATATCTGCACTACCTTCGTCATCTATAAAAAACTTTAACTCATTTTCAAATTCTCTATAAGGCACAGTAGCTACAGCTAAAGCTTGACAACCACAAGTCTCTTTCTTGACTACATCAGCTGTAAGTTTATTTTTACTATCCGTTATATGACTTCTTATTCCCATTTTTAATTTCTCTCACATTGATATTCTCTACAAATTATTGGTCTTGCTTCATAAATACTACATTTATTAGTTTCTCGATTTAAATGAATACAAGGTGCTACAATTTTCATATTCTTATTATTGTTTGTAAATATGAACACGTCTGGTCTTGTTACTTTTAGGAAATCCATCCATTGTTGGTCAAACGAATTATTTTTCATTTTTACTTCTACATATAAGCAACACGTTCCACATTCCTTACATTTATTTGCCATTTTTATCTATGTTTTTTATGATAACTTATTCCCATTCCAAATCTGATTGCTATATTTCCTGTGCCAACATAAACTGTAGCTACTTTATTCTTTGGAATTATGAAACTACTTGCTGGAGCTATTCTTTCACTACTACCTGTCGCTTTAGTAAAACCAAATACTGTATTTCCACCACTTAATCCAGTGATGTCTGTTCCAGTTTGAAATGTTCCAGTTGCTACATTCCCACTACCAGCATTTCTATTACTAGGAGTTACAGCTGTTCCAGTAACAGGAGTTCCTTCATCCCCAAGTTTTATCGAAAATGTTTCTACTGACGCAGCCCACATCATCATCTCTGAAATAATCATATCATTATCGCTTTCATTCTTAATATACATAAAACAACCAAGTGCTGCTCCTGTAACTTCTGCAGGAGTAAGTGATGCAAACACACTATATGCTTGACCATCTGCGTGATTAACTTCGTGTTCTTTAGTAACTGTAACTGCTGATGTTAATAATTGGTTAACTTCATTTACTGCTGCGCCGAAACCATTACCTGTTGCTCCTTCTATTTGTAATCCCATCTTATTGACCTCCTAATAATGATACATCAATATCAAACATCGCTACGTTAATTGCAATCTTTTGACTTGTATTACTTGCTGGTGCTGTATAACTTATTCCAATGGAATATCCAGGAGGAATTACGATTCTTCCTTCATCAACTACATTACTTCCAACACCCATACTTCCGTGCCAGAAATGAACACCAGCAGTGCCTTCTGTCATTGTAGTTGTAGATTTTTTGAAAGTTCCAACCATATCAGTTCCGTCTCCGAAATTACTATTTACTGGAACAATATCTGTTCCACCTGTAATTGTAGGATTCTTATAATATGTAATATTACCATTACCCGTTCCACCAGTAGTCGCCCAAATATCAATAAATACTCTATCAATAACTATTCTATTGTTTGGGTCTGTATCAGTATTCTTAATATAAATCATATTAGTTTCAGCTGCGTCTGTTATAGTGATTACTTCTGTTGTTGCTTCATAATAATTTCCATCAACTGATGATTCTAATCTTTGTTCAACAGCTGTAGCTCGTACAAGTAGCTGATTGTCTTTATTTACTGCAGCTAGATATCCTTTTCCTGTTCCATCTTTAATCATATCACTCATTTTATTCTACCTCTGAATTTTGGATTATTGTATCAGTCATAATACTTAAATGTAAATTCATTTTTTTTAATTCTTTTAAAATATCAGTGAGTAATGCCTCACTAGTATTGTCTTGTACTTGTTGTTTTGTTATATTACCTTCTGTGACTGTACCAGCATCTTGATTAGCAATTATAGTTGCTTGGTTAGCGGCTGTTGATGCACCATCTGGTAATACAGAACCTTCTGTTCCGTCTTCTTTAAATTGTGTTACGTTTAATTGTGAATTTGAATTACTACTAACACCACTTTCTAATTCTTCAATAGATACTTTAAAATTACCACCATTAGTCGCGGCTGCACTTACATAATTATCTTTTGAAGTTTTTAATTTTATAACACTGATATTTAGTTCACCATCATCTTCGTCACTAAGTGTTGCGTCTATATTATGACTTGACCATTTAATTGGTGATTTTCTTAATACTGTATGAATATGAAAATCTGTTTGGTCGCTTGTTCCATTTGTATAAGAAACTCTTACATATCTTGCTTGTAATGTTGGTGTAAAGAATTTAGTTGCTCCTGCTTCAATAGTATAAGCTTCGCCTTCGTGCCATATACTATTATCTGCTGAATAATCAATTTCTAGACCATTAATTGCACTATCTTTATCTGTATGTAAAACTATTGATATTGTTGAAAAGTCAAGTGTATCAATACTTGTTCCAACGAAAGAAGCGTTTGCAAGTAAAGACGTTGTTGTTGAATTACCAGTATCTTGTTTGCCTCTTAATACTGTGTGTAATTGTCCATCAGAATTAACTGTTGCTGTATTAGTACCATCTGTAATTCTTGCTTCTTGAGTACCATTAGTTTGATTATCTGATGTAGCGGCTCCAGTTGGTAGTGGTTGACTGTTCTGAGTAACGACAGCTGCATTATCAACACCATCAGTTTTAACTTTCTGACGAGTATCGCTTTCACCATCTTTAATTTCAACAGCTCCAATTTCAATATCACCATTTAATAGTGTGACATCTATACTTCCATCTTCATTGACTTTTAATTGTCTCGAAGGATTGTGTCTGTCAGCAATTTGTTCACCCATTTACTCGTCAACTCCATCTACTTGAATATCTTCATTAACTAATTCTGTATCTTGTGGAACTTCTGGTACAACTGGAATATCTATTTTTATTCCTTCAGTAACTTCTGAAAAACTATCTTCTTTTGGTACTGGAATATTAAATTTAATACGCATAGCACCATAGAACATCTTCTCAGAGAAGAATCTCTCAACGTTATCAATACTTTCTTTCATAACAGTAGACTTGACTATTTGTCCATCTACTAAGAAATGAAAATCGAAGAAGTTGATTCCTTCATAATAATATATTCTATGTTGACCTGTTAATGATTTGAAATTTTCAAAATCTAGTACTATTACGTGCATTTTTTACCTCTTAAAATATAATAAAAGTTTGTTAAAGTAGTACGACAAACCTTTCTTTGGTTTAATTGTTCCTCTTATTTTTTCAAAACTTCTTTTCTTTGACATTTTTAACTGTTTTCTCCTGCGCTAATTGCATATTGACATCGTTTCCTCTGCCTTTATCTTTGACTGTTGGTTTTATTATCTCTCGAACTTTCTTTTCTTCTTTAGCTTCATCGATTGACTCGTCAAGTGCCATTAAATATTTCTCCATTGAATTTGGATGATTATAATATTCAACTTTCTCTCTTGCATAGTCAATAACTTTCTTTTTGAATACGTCGTCAGTTGCTAGTTTCTCAATCATTCTTCTTGCAGCTGTTACATCGTAAGGGTCTACTTTTGTGAAGGGATAACAAACATTAATACTTTGTGTTCTATTACTTCCGACAACTGGTACTCCTAGTGCTGCGCAATCAACAATTGCTCTGTTATAACTGTGGAATGTGAAAGGGTCATATACAACTTCACTTTCTCTTAGTTGGTCGCAAAAATCAAAGTAATTTGTTCCTGCAAACACATAATCAAACAGTGTTGTTGTTAACCATGTCTTACTATCGACACTTTTTTCATATCCAATTAACTGAGTTGTAAATCCTAAATTTCTTGTTACCAAACTTGGAATGTATGAATTATTATCATATCTTCGCCAAATTGTTGAAATAATACTCTTCTTTGGTAGTTCTGGTAATGATTTTAGTCTTTTCACATCAGCTGGATGTGGTATGATAAATACTTTTCTATCAACAAGTTCTGCTAAAGCAGTTACTTGAAAATATTCTGTTCCAAATATCATATCTGCATTCATAATCTCTCTTGACATTGTGTCTGGATGTCCAAATGCACTTCCCCACATTTCTGTGGTGTAATCATTATTAACAATTAGTCTTGTGTTACTGTCTTCTTTAATTTCTCTTCGGACATTAGCAGCTAAATGAATATCTTGTGTTGACATATTGACATGTACAATATCATAATCATTGTAATCTTCAATATCTCTTGGATATTTAACTTCTCCTTTGAATACATTTACCCATTGATATAAACCAGTTCTCGCTAATTCTTCTTCAAGTAGCTGTTGGTGTATATAATTTGTGACATAAACATATTTAATGTCTTTAGATGGCTTACCAAAAATCTTTTGGCTTAACTCGTCTAATCGTTCTGTTTGTGTTGGCTCTACTTCTTCTTTGGTTTCTTTACTGGTACTTTCTTTTTCTTCTCGTCTGTATTCTTCTTCTTGTCTTTCATCTTTTGGATGTTTTTCAAGAACGCTGCTGGTAATTTCTTCTTTGCCATTTTCTTTAGTCTCCTTTACTTTATTCTCATCTACGTTTTTTTCCATCATTCTCACCTGACTTATTTTTTAATTATTTAAAAAAGCTTTTCTTCTTTTTTGGTTTTTTTTCTGCTTTTTTCTCTGCTTTAACTTCATCTTTGTTAACAAGGTCTGAGTTTTTAGATGATTTCCATCCAGTTGCTGCGAATGGTAATTTTATTTTAACATCATTCATTTTTTCTTCTAAAAACTTTCTTGCGTTGAATCCGCCTGAAATCTTAATCGGTCCTTTAATTGTAGTCATTTGTGTTTCCTCTTATTTTTTTTCAACAAACTTTTCATATACTGACATATATTGTACTGTTAGTTTGTCTTCATCATTTAATTTCTTAAGTGCTTCTGCAATAATATCTGATGCTTTTTCACCAATCTCTAATTCTCGTTCTTCTTGTCCTTTAGTGTTCCAAGTGGTTTGTACACCATCTTCTTTAACTTCGAATTCTTTGAACTCTGCTTCAGTAAGAGATAAAGATTCTTTCATCTTGTTTACTATTGTTAATGTCATAAAGTTTCCTTCTTGTGGAAGTAGTTGTAATATTTTAAGTCTTTCTAATACATTTAATTTCATTTGTTTCACCTGTTTGTTTTTTACGCTTTTAAAAATTAAAAAAAATAAGGGGATTAACCCTTAAAAATTATTTAACTATGCTGTAGTATCTGCAATTAAGTAATACTGTGCTCCGCCAATTTCAATTGATAACTTTACAGTTTTTGTAAAAGTATAATCTGAAGTTGTCTGAGTGCTACAAGGTGCTGTACCTAAAGCTGGTAAACTAATTACATTTGTTACTGCTGTTGCTTGTGATAAATCTAATGCGTTTGTTAATGTGCTTCCGCTCATTTTAAATCCATTAGTCATATCTCCATATAGCCATACTCCAGCGTGAACAACAGTTGTGTTGCTTGCGTGAACGTGTGCTGATATGATAGATGTGTTATTACCTGGGTCTGTATGTAATCCTTTTAAGCTTGCATAAATCGCACAGAACTCTCCACTTGGAACAGTTGCTGTTGCTTCGCCATACATCTTAAACATTGATGCTGCTGTAGTTGTAGTGTAAGCTTCTCCTGCTACTAATTGTTTCTTAAAAATAGAACCATTTGCTGAACCGCCAGCTTGTTCGTCTAATAACATTATGCTCTTATTTGCTGCTAAAGTTTCAGCGAAATTTGCAATTCCTGTTACATCTAATGTACTTGCAAGTGTTGCTGCGCCTGTTACACCAAGTGTAGTAGAAAATGCTCCTGAAGTTCCTGTTAATGCTCCAGTTACGCCTACTGTGTCAGAAAACAAAGCTGCTCCTGTACAAGTAAAAGTGTCTGCTGATGCATCACCAAAAGTCATATCTCCTTCTATTGTTAAATCGTTTAAAACATTCAAGTCTTTTGCTACGACTGAATTATCTCTCCATCCATATTTAGTCATTTTAATTTCTCCTCGTGTATTTTTTATTCACACTCCCCGCACGAAGTTAATAAAGAATGTGATGTAAATTAAAAAAGGTGCCCGTTAGGGCACATTAACAATGTACTTATAAGTCTGAGAAGACTCCAATTACAATTGCTTGTTCGTTGATTAAAGTCATTCTGTACCAAGCATCTAAAAGAACCTTATGGACTCTCTCGTCGTCTTCAGTTAAAACTTTAACTCTTGCTTTTTCTTTCCAAACAATACCAGCTGCTGCTGATGGGTCTATCATATAACAATAGTGCCCTGCTGCGCTTGTTGATTGTACAGTACATAGAGTTGAAGTTTCAATCATAACTCCTACATACTCTTCGATAACTCCTTTTCTAACAACAGTAGGTGCTCCAAATTCAGCTGCATTAGTGAATTGTGAACTCTTTAATAGTTGTTTGAACTGAGTTGGGTGCATAAGTAAAATTGCTTCTCCTGGTCTTTTTGCAAAGTCTTTCTGCATTAAGATTATTCTCATATCTACAATTTTGTCAACGTCGATAACGTCTCCAGTTGCTAGAGCTGTTGCGATTGCTGTGTTATCAGCTGTAGTTCCACCAAATACTGAACCTGCGTTTGAAGCTCCAATAGTTGCTGATTCTAAAATTGCGTTAGCGTCAGTTTCGATTGTTTTAAGATATTGTCTTACAAGTTGCTTGTGAGCCATCTCAATAATTGAAACTCTAGTTGCTGATGCTGTTTCGAATGATACTGAACATCCACCAAGTTTTACGTCAGCTGAAGTTAAGTTAACAGTAATGTTATCTGCACTATCGAATTTAGTCAAGACTCTTGCGACTCCTTCTATACTACCAGCACGTCCACCCATAAGGTTAACATCACCGATTTTTGGTATAACGATAGTTACGTCGTTGTTGCCCATTAAGTCGTTGAACTCAATGAAATATTTTGAAAGTACTCTATCTGGTTGTGCGTCAAAAATAATTTTGCTTGACCAAGTTGAGCCCATTATACTGCCGATTCCACCTGTTTGTGAACCCCAGCTTGAAGTACCAATCATAGTTACTCCTGCAGTTAGCTGTTCTGGTTGTTTAATCATATCCATTTTATAATTCCTCCTTAGAATTGTCTTACTCTTTTATTTGTGTTGCCTAGTTGTTCACTAGATAACTCATTACAAATATTCGCGAAAAAGTTTTCATCACTTAGTTGCTCTTTTGGTTCTGGTGCTACTACATTACTTGTTTTTTCCTCCTTACTTGGTGCCTCTTCTAACTTCTCCTGTGAACTTCGTGTTACAGATGGCATTTCAGATGTTTCTCCAACTTTTTGCAAAGCTGCATCAACGATTCTTTCGAATTCAGATAATGTTTCTTCATCTTTTGCTTGTAACTGTTCGACAGTTTTCTGTTGTCCAAGAGCACTAAATTTAGCACTTAGTTTTTCCAATTTCTGCAACTGTTTCTCTGCTGCTAATTTTTCTTCTGCGAGTTTATAATCATGTAAATTTGCTGATAATTTTTCTATTTCTTTAACGTATGCTTCGTTTTCTGAGATAGTTTTATCTTTTATTTGCTCTACATCCTTAAAATCTGCGTATAATTTCACAAGTTCTTCTCTAACTTCCGAAATTACTGCTAACTCTTCACGAGTCTGTAGAATATCCATTGAAAGTTGTTCTCCACAAACTTCCAAATCTTCAACTTCGGTAAGAGATTCTCTTATCAAATTCTCTTTATTTATTTCATTGTCTTTGTTCATTTTATATTTAGCCTCCATTGACTGGGATTTAATTTTAATTATCCGTCTAGTTTACCCATCCACATATCGACCATATGGTTTATATAATCATGTGAATTTTTATCTTTGACCATTCTTTTTTTAAGTATTGAATTCGCTGCTTTAAAAGCTCTGGCTTCTGAATGTGATGTTTCGTGAACAGTGTTGAATACATGCCTCCACTGAGATTGTACCTTTACTTCATATTTTTTAATATGAGATGGTAACCCCTCATTTGTAGCATATGGCATTCTATTGGTTGTCCACTTCGATATAGTTATTTGGTTCAGCTCCCTTAATTACAAGAGATAACTCTTTAAATGTTAAGTCTGTTCCAATCAAACCATGTTCTTTTGTGTGTTCACTTGTTGAATATATGGTTGCGCTAACTTCTTTAATAGCTGCATCTAATATATTTCTTGCAAATGTCTCATCGTTAATGTGTCCCCACCATCTAATACCGTTAATTGATTCATCGTATGAGATTTTATCAACTAAGCCGATTACTTTACCAGCTTCGTTATCTTTATGGTCTAGCATTAATGGGAATCCTTGATTAACTGGATTACTTGTTGAAAGTTTTAACTCTTCTGCTGTGTAATATTTTGCTTTGGGACGCCCTTCTGTTAAAAATACTCCTCTAACTTTAAGCGGCAAAACTAATTCTCCATCTGCTAATTGCTCTGCACATTCTATTTTTACATTAAAAACTTCTGTGCTTGCATTTTCTCTTTTTGTATTGTAGTAATCTTGTAAAATCTGTAGTCTACTAAGTTTCTCTAAGTCTGTGTACTTAAATCTCATTAGTCTAAGATAGTCATCTACTTTACTTAATACTTCTTTTGTTCGTTTCATTTTTCATCTAATCTGTCAAATGGTGAGTGATTAATTTTTGTTTTAACTTCGTTGTGAAGTTCTTCAATTTCATGTCTTGAAAGACTCTTGTTGCCTCCACGCCCATAAAACAAATGTAATAGTACGTGTGCCAAGTATAAGTCGTTCTTTGATAAGTCAGTCACGTCCATCTCGCTTGTTATAAAAAGCGGGCCTGGCATGACAGCCTTGTCACGACCAGACCCTAGCGTAGGTGAGACAGACGGGTCGACTCCGTCAATGTGAGTTGATAATTTATTTAATAATTCTTTGAATCTTGAGTCATTCATTGTGTAGTTACCGGATTAACAGTTGAAGACGAATCTGTCTTTTGTTTATCTTTCACTCCAGCTTGACTGCCAGATGGTTTACCTTGTGATGCTGGATGCCATACTTCCATATCTGATTTTTTCAAATCTGAATCTACGTTTCCTTTTTGTTGGTCTCCAATCTTACCAGCTTCTAATCCAATCATAATTCTAGCTTCTCTTTGTGATACTATACCAGCTGCGAATAAGTCCATAGCTGATTTTGCATTTACTTCTGCATCTTCTGCTACATCTGCAAACTCTAGTTTTGGAGCTTCAAATCCTGCAATTTCTGCATACTCTTTGAATATTGTATTAAAGTAATCTTGAATATATCTTTGATTGCTTCTTATTAATGAATAAAAGTGTCTGGATAAAACTACCATCTCTGCTCTGTTGCTTCCACTTGAAGAACTTGAACCAAGAATCATAGCTTTTGGTACTCCAGTTGCTGCTACAACTGCGTCTAAGAAATAATCTGAATAGTCGCTGAAGTTTTGTGCTCCTGGTGACAACATATCTAATTCCATATCTTGTGGAATAAATACTTGTTCCCTTCCATTAATCTTACCTAAAATGTTTCCCCACATTGCGATTTGGTGTGGTGATTTAGTATTACATTTACCAACGATTATTGGATTTGCTGTTTTGATAGCTGCTTCTGCTGCTGCATACTCCATATTCATTAGTCTTATAATTGTATCATATCCACTTTGGATTGTACTGATACCAGTAAACTCATCTCCAAGTGTGTTAAATCTTAAATGTGAAATTCTATCAAGACTAACATCTTTAGTTTCTTCAATACCATCTTTACCTGTATAATATTGAACATACCCTACTGGTTCTCCATGGATATCTACTATAATTTTGTTTGTTTCAATATCAGTTTTATAAGAAAGTGTTAAAGGATGAACGTGTTTTAATCGTAATATAGCTGTTTTAGCTTTGTTATATATTTTCTCATTAAATCCATCACCAGCAATATCTGTATTAACTGATAACTGCCAAAATAAATTGATTCCACCACTATTTTCTATTAAATCTTCACAAGCTTCTACACCAGCTTTATCTTTTCCAATAACATCATATCCTTTTGATATTAATGTATCAGCTCTGATATTAATAGCTCTTGCTACAAATTGATTTGTTAGATATAATATAAATAATTGTCTTGGATTCTTCTTAACAACATCTACTCCTTGTCCAGCTTCATGCTTAGTTGTTGATAAAGCCATTGCTGAAGGGTTAGTTAAGTTCTTTATAGCTTTCTCTTCTTGTTGTTTTAGAATTTCTTTTGCAACTACATCTAGTTCATTAGAAAGTTTTTCTTCAGAAACTACTTTCTGAATTGTTTTCTCGATTGTTTTTATTTGTTTAGACATTTTAATATTTCTCACCATATTAGTATACTTTTACGTATAGTAATGATATAGCACTTCTACTATATAAATGTTTCGATTTTGAATCGATAATTTCTTAATAGGATACAGTTTTTATCCGTAAATAAACGAAAGATTTAAATAGTAGAAGTTACATTATAGTAGTATGAACAAAAAAGGTGAGAACTTATGAACGGACACACATTAAAATATAAACCATTTGACAATTCTTCAAGAGTTAATTTACATCACACACTCTTTGGTAGATTAATATACAGAAACTATCGTGGTAAGAAATATTCATATTACGTTCAAGGTATGTTAGATAAAACACCATTTATTAGAATAGTTGATTCCAAGATATTTGTTTTGAACATTGATAATATAAATTTGGAAGAACTAAGAATATTTGGAGATATAACAGTCGAAGAAAGTGAGAGAGAATTAACAATAGACAGTTTAAGAACTGGAGAGCAACATTGGAAAGATATTGCAAAAGAGAAGGGGTTGGATTTTCATGTCAGAAACAAAAAACGAAGGTAATGTATTAAAAATTGTAAGTCTTGGACTTGAACCAAGAGTTTATGATGCTATGAAAAAACCAGATTTCTCAGCAGAGAAACTTGCAAGAGAATTTCGTTCTGAAGGTGTTGAAATATCAGCACCATCTGTAAGAAAGTTTATAAAGAAGACTCAAAAAGCACAACAAGAACTAATAGCTAAAGATGTTAGAGCATCAACTGAGATAATGAAGACTGCTATGGATTACAATACAGCTTTAAGAGAAATATTAGATGAAGTAAAAGATGTTAAGAATGAAGCTATGACTGAGAAAGACTTTACAACTTACAATCAGTTAGTTGGAAGATTATTACAAGGTATTGAATTGTTTGCAAAACTTACTGGTGATATGAAACCAAAAGGTAATGTTGATATTAAAATAATATATAACCAGATAACAGATGATGTCGAAGTTGGTATGAAGAATGCTAGAAAAGAGATGTTTGATAATATGAGAGTTATAGATGTTGATACTGAGATAGTTGATGAAGATAAAGAAGTTAGTAGAAAAATACAAGAGGGTGAGAAATATGAATAAGAACGTATTAGTAATTGGAGCTGGAGAGATTGGACAGAGTATTATAAGCTTATATAAAGATATATCTGATTACACTTTATATTACTTAGATATTAATAAAAAGATTGATACAGCTATTAATATACAGAAGTTAAGAACTAGTATAGATATAAACACTTTACATGTGTGTATACCTTTTATTGAAGACTTTACAGATGTTATTACTTCTTATATATATATTTATAAACCATTAAAGACCTTTATACATAGTACAGTTAAAGTTGGTACAACTAGAGAGATATATAATAACACTGGTAGTAAAGTATTCTTTACACCTGTAATGGGTATTCATCCCAATCTAACTGAAAGCTTAACAATATTTAAAAAGATTGTTGGAGTATTTGAACCAGCTGACCAAAAGATTGTATTAGACCATTTTAATGATATTAGAGTAACGCCAGTATTTTATAGTAAAGTAGAAGATGCTGAAGCAGCTAAACTATTTTCAACAAGTTACTATGGAACTGTCATTAGATATATGCAAGATGTACATGATTATTGTGAACTAAACGAATTAGACTTTGAGAATGTATATAAAACAACAAACATGATATATAATGAAGGATATAAGAATCTTGGAATGGAACATGTTGTCAGACCAATATTGAAATATGGTGGTCGTGGAATTGGTGGACATTGTGTATTGGAAAATGCAAAACTTCTAGCACAAGATATGTGGCTACCATCAATAAGAAGCATCGTAGATGAAGGCAAGAACAATAAGAAAGGCGGATTCGCATCGAGGAACAATGACGATAAATAAATACACACAAGAAGATTTGAGACGT
>Ga0207996_1001119_pt1 | contig 19972 bp, 18 predicted proteins | sample AntAceMetag02UKG_FD_184773 | JGI IMG/M metagenome (GOLD analysis project Ga0207996, IMG submission 184773) | Saline lake microbial communities from Ace Lake, Antarctica - Antarctic Ace Lake Metagenome 02UKG (SPAdes) (version 2) | ecosystem: Environmental > Aquatic > Non-marine Saline and...
CAATCTGTCCACCTGGAGTTCGTCGACTCCCCGGACCGGATTATGGAGGTAGACAAGGAACCGGTTACAAATTTAATCTCGGACCGCACCAGTCTGGCTCAGGACATGATCCCGGATAAGACTGACCTGACTGATTCTCCCCGGTCAGTGGGGACAGTAGAAGAAAGGAGTATCCGCAAAGTCGCTACCGGCGAACCCGGGGCGATTGAGGCGCCGGCGCAGAAACAAAAAATCTCTGATGATAATGAGAAAGAGATCGGAGATACTCAGGCAGACAAGAGCGGCCAGAGCGAGGAATCTCCTGCCCGGGCGATCTCCGCCCGGGCGGGTGATGTCAGTCCGATCCCGGGAGAGGGGGGAGACAAGTTTTTCGCCCCGGAGGCGGAGAGTCCGGAGGGGAAGACCTGGATATTAAAACAGGTGGCTTACAATGCCCGATCAACCGAGGTGGGAAAGTACTTAGCCCGGATGAAACCCACGGTCGTCAACCTCTGGCAATTCAATGTCATGAACAACACCTTCTTCGTCCGGTCCACCCGGACCCATATTTTATTCAAGATCATGCCGGACGGACATCTAGAGAACGTGGTGGTTAATGAGCATCTGGGCCCGGATATGGAGATGCGCTATAGCCTGAATGCGGTTGAATATGCCCAGCCCTATGAGCCGCTTAACCAGGAGATCCTGGATTACATCAAGGACGATGGACTCTGGATCGAGTTTCATTTCCGTTATCATTAAATCTAAATCGCTGCCTATGGGCAGCGATTTAATGAAAATTTTTGGTTTTGAGAATTCTGGTTGTCTGTTAAAGTTAACAATTAAATAAAACTTTTTCTTCAGTCATTTAAAAACCTGCAAGCTCATAAGCCGGGCGAAAGCGACAACTTTCAACTTTTTTCATCCGCCATAGTGCTTGTGCTCGCATCCCGATTATTTCGGGGCATCCCGAACTTGATTCGGGGCTTTAGCGACGTATGAAGGCACTTTTCCGCCAAAGGCGGATCAGCCTCTGGCTGAAGCGCATTTCAAACTTAAGGCACTTATATCATGATCCAGTTACTATTTCGCGGGGGTTATACAATGATACCGATCATTCTCTGTTCGGTTATCTCGCTGGCAGTGATTATCGAGCGGGGGTTCAGTCTCCGCGAAAAGAAAATCCTTCCTCGGCGTCTGGCCGATTGGCTCGATGGGAGTGATCCGGAGGTCACCGGATTGCCGGAGGAGATTACTGACGATTCCGGCGCGCTGGCCGGGGTACTGAGGCTGGGCTGTGAGAACCGGGAATTAAGCCTGGAGAAGAATTATGAGATCCTTCAGATCGCCGAGAAACAGATCGCAAGCAGGTTGGAACGGGGATTGGTCCTCCTGGAGATCGTGGCCGTCATCTCGCCGCTCCTGGGACTCCTCGGTACAGTGATTGGAATGGTCCTGGTATTTGATGTGATTTCTCAGGTCGGAGCCGGCCACGGCCAGGAACTCTCCAGCGGCATATCCCAGGCCCTGATCTCAACCATCGCCGGACTGGTGGTAGCGATTCCCGCCCTGATCGCCCACAGTATCTATACCCGGAAAGTGGACAACCTCCTCCTGAAGATAGAACAAGCAGTAGGAATGCTTATACTCAAACTATACCCTTAAGTTATCCCCTGCGGGGCTAACTTACTGTAACTTATTTTTTCTTCCCCGATTAATACTTCGGGGGGGGCCGAAAAAATAAGTTTGTGCAAGCATTCAGACTATATTTTTCGGCGTATTTTCAAATTAATAAGGATACAGGATAGATACTTTAGCTCTAGAAAGTAATAAAGTCAGCAAGTGGCGTTAATTTCAATACACTTTCAATAAGTTAGCGCCATAGGCGATAACTTAAAGGCGATAACTTACAGTGAGACGGGAGCGAAAGAGAACCAAGATTGTCATCAATGTTACTTCCCTGATTGATGTCATCTTTCTGCTCCTGATATTCTTTCTGGTGACTTCCACCTTCTCGGAGCAGCCGGCGCTTAAGATTGAACTACCGCGGGCGGCCACATCCGGAGCGGGGCATAAAGAGGAGATGGTCCTATCTGTCTCCCGTAATGGGAATCTCTTTCTTGACCAGATAGAAATCACCCGAAGCGAACTTCCGGCTCTTCTGGCCAATGCCGTGCGAAAAAGTGACGATTCATCACTGGTCCTCCGGGCGGACCGCCAGGTCTCATACGGCCTGATCGTAGAAATTATGGATATCTCCCGCCGGGTAGGACTGGAGAGAATCGTGGCGCTGACCTCGGGAGGCTCAGGGGACGAGAGTAAACCAGGGATGGAAGATCTTCTCAGAAAGAACGAAGAGGGCGAGGAGAAAGGGGAGTAGTGGGGCTTAAAAACTGAACTTCGAACACCGAACGTCGAACTTCGAACGTCGAACGACGCGGAGCACCGACAGACGGCGTCTTTAAAAGCTGAACGTTCAACATTCAACGCTCAACTTTCAACGTTCAACGACCAGGCGAAACAATTAGTGTAATTCGTGTAATTAGTGGACAGCAAAGGGGCCGAGGCAGGGGGAAAGAACTAGTATAATTAGTGGAACACATAATAATAGGAATGATTATATGTATCGGATAATTGAAAGAAAGCAGCTGACTCCGGAATCGGTATTTCTGAGGGTAGAAGCACCGCGGATCGCCAGGCGCCGGCGGGCCGGACAGTTTGTCATACTCCGGATCGACGAGACGGGGGAACGGTTTCCGCTTACCATCGTGGACTCCGACCCGGAGACGGGAACGATCACCCTGGTGGCCCAGGAAGTCGGGACCAGCACAAAAAAACTGGGGAGACTCAAAGAGGGCGATTCAATACTCGACGTGACCGGACCTCTCGGCCATCCTACCGAGGCGGAGAATTGGGGAAGAGTAACATGCCTGGCCGGGGGCATCGGGGTAGCCGAGGTCCTCCCGGTAGTAAAAGAGATTCGCGCGGCCGGAAACTTCACCCAGGCCATTATCGGCGCCCGGAACCAGGACCTGGTTATTCTTGAGGATGAACTGCGCGATGCGGCTTCCGAACTCTACATTACCACCGATGACGGCAGTTACGGCCGCCACGGCCTGGTAACCGAGGTCCTGCGCGACCTGATCAATGACGGCGGCATCCCCGACCGGGTTTACGCGATTGGTCCCTTGCCGATGATGCGGGCGGTAGCCGATCTTACCCGGCCTTACGATATCCCCACAATCGTATCGCTGAATGCCTTAATGGTGGATGGAACCGGCATGTGCGGCAGCTGCCGGGTAACAGTCGGGGGAGAGACAAAGTTTACCTGCGTCGACGGGCCGGATTTCGATGCCCATCAGGTTGATTTCGAAGAACTGGGAAAGCGGCAGAAGATATACATCCCCCAGGAGAAATGCTCTCTGGAAAGATTTAAACTTAGCGCCTCCGGCGCTAACGTTAAAGAATAAGGACGTTGAAGTAAAGACACGTTAAAAAGAAAGGTTCTCAGTCATATTGTGTGGGTAGCAACATATATTATTTACCACGAAGGACACGAAGATCACGAAGGATAATACTTACATAGATTAGAACCGATTCGGAAAATCAACCACGGTTTTATTGCTTTTGAGGGATAGTTTAATACAAGTATTTGTAGTACAAACCACTACATCAAATGGGCAATTGATCTGTCGACGCATACTGGATAGGTAAGACTATCTTACATCCATATCTTCTTCGTGATCTTCGTGTCCTTCGTGGTTTAAATTAGCCTTTTAACCCACACAAAATGACAGAGAACCAAAAGAAAAGACGTTAAAAGGAACATCGCGGCTTTCACTAACTTTTCAGCTTCGGAAGTCAAATCAAAAATACCATGAAAACTCCAAGACAAAAAATGGCGGAGCAGAAACCGGAAGAAAGAATTCATAACTCCAATGAAGTCCCATATGGTTTTACTCCGGAGCAGGCTCAACAGGAAGCGGCGCGTTGTCTCCAGTGCAAAAACGCGCCCTGTATGAAAGGGTGCCCGGTGGAGGTTGATATCCCCGCGTTTATTCAACTCATTAAAGATGGAGATTTTTCCGGGGCAGCCCGAAAACTGAAGGAGACTAACTCTCTCCCCGCTATCTGCGGCAGGGTCTGCCCCCAGGAGGATCAATGCGAAGAGGTCTGTGTTCTGGGAATAAAAGGGGAACCGGTCGCGATCGGTACTCTGGAGCGGTTCGCCGCCGATTGGGAGATGGAGCATCCGGCGGACTCTTCTCCGCCGCCTGCTCAAGAGAAAGCTAAGGTCGCGGTAATCGGAGCGGGCCCCGCCGGACTGACGGCGGCGGCCGATCTGGCCCGGTTCGGTTATCGGGTTACTATCTTCGAAGCCCTTCATCAGCCGGGAGGGGTCCTCACCTACGGGATCCCCGAGTTCCGGCTCCCGAAGAAGATCGTGAACCAGGAAGTAAAGAATGTGACCGGAATGGGGGTTGATCTCCAGTTAAATCAGGTAGCCGGAAGTACGATAACCATCGATGAACTCTTTCAAGACGGGTTCCAGGCGATCTTCATCGGCACCGGAGCGGGTCTGCCGCGCTTTATGGAAATCCCCGGAGAGAACCTGAATGGAGTTTATTCGGCCAATGAATATCTCACCCGGGTGAACCTGATGAAAGCCTATCTCTTTCCTGAATATGACACCCCGGTCATCATGGGAAAGAAGGTCTGCGTCATCGGCGGAGGGAACGTCGCCATGGACTCGGCCCGGACCGCGCTGCGGTTGGGAGCCGAAGAAGTGACCATCGTCTATCGACGCACCAGGAATGAAGCGCCGGCACGGGTCGAAGAGATCCACCATGCCGGGGAGGAAGGAGTGATCTTCAAATTCCTCACTCTTCCAATCCGTTATCTGGAAGATGACGCCGGATGGGTTATCGGTATGGAGGCCCTGCAGATGGAGTTAGGCGAACCCGATGAATCAGGCCGCCGGCGGCCGATGCCGATCGAGGGGTCGGAGTTCATGATTGACTGTGATCTGGTGGTAGTCGCGATCGGGAACTCACCCAATCCCCTCCTTCCCCGCTCCACTCCGGGACTCAAACTGGGAAGAAAGGGAACCATCGAGATCGATCATGAGACCGGACGGACATCACTCCCCGGAATCTTCGCCGGAGGCGATATCGCCACCGGAGCAGCTACCGTAATTGAAGCGATGGGAGCCGGGAAGAGAGCAGCGCGGGGAATAGATCACTATTTAATGACGAAATCAGAATGATTAATGACAAATTAACGGCGCCGAGGGGCGGCGAATTTGGAGATTTACTCATTGGTCATCAGGCATTCACTCGGATTTCATCATCTTCAAATTGTTACAACAATTTGACCGCGGTTCCGTACGCGCAGACCTCAATAGCACCTATGGCGATGACATTCACGTCGAAATGAACGTTGATTACCGCGTCCGCGTTAGAACCTTCGGCATGTTTGATCATCCGGGTCAGAGCTCTATCACGGAGTTCGGTCAGTAAAGAGGAATACTGCTCCAGAGCGTTGTGGTCGGAAACCGGTTCCTCACCACTATCGGTCTGTTTCATCTCTTCTTCCGGAACCAGTCCGACTTCTTCGCCGGTGATGATTTTGGGAGCCAGCGAAATAGTAGAGATCATTGCCTTCTTTATACTTTTCAGAAGTGACTCGCTAACATGTTTGGATCCGACCACATTGCCTCGAACAATTCCCAGGACTTGCAGAATCTTCCTTGCCGGAACATTATCGATATTTGTTATAATCATATTTCCCCCCTTTATAAGATTAATCTGAATGAAGAATCGCTCAATTCCGGTTTAATGCTTTTCTACTATAGTATATTGATCTTCTTCGGTTATTAACGCCGCCCGCCTGGTTCCCGCGGATGGTGTGGTCAGATTGATTATCGTCGGATTGATCCGGATCCGGTCTCCTTTCCAGACTTCACCCCGCAATGCTCCGTTATATATAATCAGTTCCATATCACCCTCAGGACTCCCATCTTCCCGGCGCAGATCGGTCAGTCCAACTATGGCGGGAAGATAGAGGTTATGGGTATCGTCGGCAACAGTAGCCACCATAGCAATTCCTTCTTCTAATATTTCAATATCGCAGTCAAGCAAAGGAATCTGTTCGGGAGCAGCGTACCGGAAGAATGGGCAGATTAAGGTCCCGGCATAATAAAACCGAAGCGGCCACTCTCTCCCCAGTTCAAAGACCCGGGCCTCGGGATTTGACTCCACATAACGCCGTATTTTTTGGGCAATAGCGGCATTCTCCTCCGGAGTACCGATGAACATCATATCAACATCATCTTCAATCCGGCCATAAGCCAGCGAGCCGGTAACCCCGGTATCATCCGGGTTCCATTCAAGAAGTTCACAGGTTTTACGCACTACTTCGTCGATCCATTTATACTCTTTGCGGAGTTCCCGCATCGAATGCCGGGCATCGAAATAACCGGAGAAATCCGAGAGGGGAAACTTGATGAAGTTGCGGGCATAAGGTGGCTTTTCCCCCTGAAATGCTCTAAGCTCCGGGGCTACTTTAAACTGATTTTCCACCTGCTGATGATTGGGAATAATGCATAATTCCCCATCTATCTCAACTCTATGGGTCCAGCTATACTCTCGTCCGAAGATATCGATATGACCGCCCGGAAGAGGGTATTTAATAATCATCCCCCAGAAAGCACCCTCCGGGTGGCAATAACCTTCGGAAAAAACAAAACTCCCATCATTCTTCATGAAATAGGTGCTGTCCATCACCGGCCCCTCAAAGTCAGAGATGGGAATCAGAAATTGCTCCATTATCTTATCGAACTTATCCTTCATAATTCACTCCTTTCTAAAATTATATATATAAACCTGTTCTTACTTGCTTCGGCATTCTTCACCTCAAACCGCATACTTTCTGATTGAATCAGCCGGAACCCTGATAGAGAACTCTGACAGACCTGCAAGTATATAATTCTGAATAATACTTGATTAAGATTACATACACAATATATTTATTAGGCGGGGCCGGTACGATTAGAATCCAACCCAGCTTATAGTTGATCGGATTGATCTTGTGCTTTCTCCCCCCTAATGATACATTTTCGGTTTAAATACTGATGGGACCACGCAAAATGATCTTTGGTCATCACGGGGTAAAAATTGAAAATGGTTTACCTAATCCTGTAAATCATAACTAAATTAACGCCGTAAGCGGGAATTTAATGAAACTACGCTTCTTAATCATAATTGGAGTTCTTGTTGCTGTCTCTCTGGCAACGCCGGAGCATTCCTACGCCTATATCGGACCAGGGGCCGGGTTTGCCTTCTTGAGCTCTTTCATATTCATTATCGGTGCCGTCCTCTTCGCCTTTCTCCTGATACTCACACTCCCTTTCCGCCTGCTCTTCCAGGTGATTAAACGAAAGAAGAAACATGGAGCGCCGCTGATCGATCGGTTGATTATCCTCGGGCTCGACGGTCTCGATCCCGAGCTGGCCGTGAAATTCATGGACGAAGGAAAACTGCCCAACCTAAACGCTCTCCGGACCGAGGGATATTTCTCTCCGCTGCTGACCACCAACCCCCCCATCTCTCCTGTGGCTTGGTCATCCTTTATGACCGGGACCAATCCGGGCAAGCACAATATATTCGACTTCCTCCGCCGGGATCCTAAGACCTATCTTCCCGCTCTATCCTCGGCAGAGATCAATACCACCGTCCGAACTCTACGGCTTGGTCCAATTAAGCTGCCGATCGGGAAACCGGTCATCAAGATGCTCCGCAAGAGTATCCCCTTCTGGAAGATCCTGGGGGAACATGGAATCTTCAGTATCATCCTCAAGGTGCCGATCACTTTTCCTCCGGAAAAATTCAAAGGACTGCTCCTCTCCGGCCTCTGCACCCCTGACCTGAAAGGATCCCAGGGAACTTTCGCTTACTATACGACCAAAGAACCGGGAGGGGAGGAACTGACCTCGGGTTATTATCTTCATCTGAAAGATAGCGGGCCGGTCTATCAGACCGAGATCGCCGGACCTCCCAACCCGAAACAGGCCGGGACTGAACTGAAGATCCCTCTGCAGATTACGGTCAATCCTGAAGAGAAGTCTGCCGTTCTCAAGTATAGCGGAGAGGAGATCACTCTCCGGGAAGGTGTACTATCTCCCTGGATTAACCTGACCTTTAAAGCGGGACCGCGCACGAAGATCAGGGGGATTGCCCAGTTCTTTCTCAAAAGCACATCTGCCGAATTCGAGCTTTATCTGTCACCGGTCCAGATTGATCCCGAAAAACCCGCGCTGCCGGTCTCCCATCCTCTGATCTATTCAATCTATCTCAGTAAGCTCTTCGACCAGTTTGCCACCCTGGGACTCCCCCAGGATACCTGGGCGCTCAATGAAGGAGTTCTGACCGATGATGGTTTCCTCCAGCAGACTTATCAAGTCCATGAAAAGCTGGAAGAGATATTTTTTCACAGCATCTCCCGGGTAAAGAAAGGGATGGTCTGCTGCGTATTCGATACTACCGATGTAATCCAGCATGAATTCTGGCGCTACACCACGGATGACCATCCGGCGCTTAAAAAGAGTGAGGCACCAAAGCCCAAAGTGATTGAAAACCTCTATTGCCGGATGGATGAACTGGTGGGACGGGTCCGGGAAAAACTCTCGGATCGGGATATGCTGATGATCTGTTCCGACCACGGATTCAAGCTTTTCAGCCGGGGCGTAAATGTCAATACCTGGCTTTTTAAAAACGGCTATCTCTATCTTAAAGACAATCTGACCACCGGCGGGGAGTGGTTTAAGGATGTTGACTGGTCCAGAACCCGCGCTTACGCCTTCGGGCTGAACGGCATCTATATCAATCGGAAGGGAAGGGAGAAATACGGAATCGTGGAAGATGGAGAAGTGGAGGCCCTGAAAGCTGAGCTGACGGAAAAACTATCCGGGCTCAAGGATGAGGAAGAGGGAGGAGGGGCCGGGATTACCACCCTCTATGATACGGAAAAAATATATACCGGCCCTTACATAGAGAACGCGCCGGACCTGATTATCGGTTTCTATCCCGGCTGGCGACATTCCTGGGAGTCGGTTTCGGGCAAAGTAGAGCATGATATATTTATTGATAACGACAAGGCCTGGTCTGCCGACCACTGCATTGATCACCGGTATGTCCCCGGGGTCTTTTTCTCCAGTCGGAAAATCATAAGCGAACGGCCGGCCATCTGGGATATTGCTCCAACCGCGCTGCATCTTTTCGGAGTCAAACCACCGGTGCATATGGATGGGCGGATACTTGAGATAAAGAATAAAGATTGAACATCGAACGCCGAACGCTCAACTTCGAACTTCGAACGAAAAAACACCCGGCATCTCGAGCTTAGCAGCCGGGGCTTTAGAAGACTGATGAAAATGAAAAGACATATTAGAAACTTCATAATTATTATCCCTCTGATCATTCTTGCTTTCGGTTGCTCAAAAGCAGTCGGAAATAAGAAGGTGATCGTCCTGGCTTTTGATGGGATGGACCCCCGAATTGTCCAATCAATGTTCGAGAAGGGGAAATTGCAGAATTTCCAGAAAGTTGCTGAGATGGGAGGATTCAAGTACCTCTGGTCCAGCATACCTCCCCAGAGCCCGGTGGCCTGGTCCAACTTTATTACCGGGAAGAATCCGGGAGGGCACGCCATCTTTGACTTTATCCACCGCGATCCGAAGACCTATATGCCCTACCTGTCAATGTCGGAGACCATCCCGCCCACGACCACCATCAAGCCCGGTTCTTATGTATTCCCTCTCTCCAGCGGGCAGGTGGTTCTCAAGCGGGAAGGCCGGGCTTTCTGGGAGTATCTGGGCGAAAAGGATATCCCGGCGGTTATCTTCAAAATCCCCTCCAACTACCCGCCGGTTGAATCCGGCAACGGATCCGTCTCCGGGATGGGGACACCGGACCTTCTCGGAACCTATGGGACTTATCAATACTTCACCACCGACCGGGAAGATATCCCGGAAGATTATTCCGGCGCTCGGCTTATCCTGGTCGATGTCATAAATGACGGGGTTAACGAAGTTCTGGAGGGGCCTCCCAATTCATTCCTCAAAGAAGCCCCCATCATGAAGATCCCCTTCACCGCCTGGATCGATCCGGAAAACCCCGTGATCAGAATCGACCTCCCCGACCAGGAGATCATTCTTAACCAGGGGGAGTGGAGTGACTGGGTTGTCCTCTCTTTCAAGCCGCTGCCGCTCATCCCCGCTATGACCGGTATCTGCCGCTTCTTTGCCAAAGAAGTCCATCCTTACTTTAAGCTCTATGTCACACCGCTCAATATCAACCCGAAAGACCCGATTCTCCCCATCGACTGGTCGGAAGGATTTGCCGGGGAGATAGCTGATAACGCCGGTTATTTCTATACCCAGGGGATGCCGGAAGACACCAAGGCTCTTACTAACAACACCTTCACCACCAAAGAATACTATGTCCAGTCCCAGATGGTCCTGAATGAGAGAGACCGGCTCTTCGACTATCTTTTCAGCCAATTCAAAGAAGGCCTCTTCTTCTTTTATTACTCCAGCACCGACCTGGGAACCCACATCTTCTGGCATCTGAGAGATAAGCATCATCCGGCCTATGATCCTGTAGCCCGGGCGGAACTGGGTGATGTCGTGGAAGAGATATACCAGAGAATGGATAAGACCGTGGGTAAGGTCCTCCAGAGCCTGGAGGACGACACCACCCTGATCATAATGTCCGACCACGGTTTCTCTCCTCTTTATGATAATTTTCACCTGAATTCCTGGTTGGAGCGCAATGGATACCTGGTGCTTAATTACGGCAAGACAACAGGTTCTCTTCTCTCCGGTGATGTTGATTGGTCGCGGACCCGGGCTTACGCCCTGGGCTTCAACGCACTCTATATCAACCAGCGGGGGCGCGAGGGACAGGGGATTGTATCTCCGGGGGCGGAGAGGGACAGGCTGGTAAAAGAGATTGCCGACAAGCTTATGGCGATCAAGGATCCTCAGAACGGGAAATCGGTCATCAAGCGGGTCCACCACCGGGAAGATGTTTACTCCGGACCTTACATGGAAAAGGCGCCCGATCTGCTGGTCGGGTATGACTGGGGATACCGTACTTCCTGGGAGAGCGCCCTGGGAGATATTACCGAAGGCGACCTGATAACGATGAGCACCGAAAAATGGAGCGGAGATCATTGCGGGGCAACCGAGATAGTCCCCGGAATTTTCTTTTCCAATAAAGAAATTCTGATGGAACACCCGCATCTCTATGACCTCACCCCTTCCATTCTAGCTCTATTCGGGATCGACAAGCCTGTCGACATGATCGGGAGAGATGTATTTTCGCCTGAGAAGAAGAAGATTTCTCCCCCGGTGTCTGATAAACAAATAAAAAAGATAAAATCATTGGACTACATGTAAATTATCCCCGCACATAAATTATGTGCGGGATTAACTTGGTTTGAATATTGAACTGACGGTATAGGAAAATTATACAGTAAAATGATTTATAAAAACTTAAAGGGCAAATAACTATGGCAAAGAAATTTAAGATTGAAGGTGACCTCTATGACCGACTGGCGAAGTATTCCGAAGTCGCCGGGTACTCGACGGCCGACGAATTTATCGTTCACGTCCTGGAGAAGAGTGTGGCCGATATGGAAAAATCTGCCGATGAGGAATCCGTCAAGGAGAGGCTGATGGGACTGGGATACCTGGGATAGGACAGTTGACGGTTGACGGTTGACGACGAATTAGAAGGTCAAAGACGGGAGAAAGAAAAATATTACCTCCGTCGGTTTATAAGAAAATATTAGTTAGCTAAAACATAGCGGTTAATGCTTGCATAACTAAAATTTTCAAAGAAAATTTTATATGGAATTTATATTTAACAAAATAACGCTGATAGTCAGCGGGGTTCTCTTCCCTTTCCAGAGCCTTCCGCCCGTGATCGGATTAGCATTTCTGGCGCTTGTTACCGCGGTCTTCGCGCTGCTGGTATATAAGACCATCTCCAATCAAGCGCAGATAAAGATAAAGAAGAGGCGCATCTTCGGGCATTTTTTCGGGATCTATCTATCCCGGGATGAACTTGGTCTGATAATCAAGGAATTTATTCAGGTCCTGCGGGGGATCGGCCTATATCTGGCCTATCTTCTCCCGCCGCTCCTGGTCGTAATAGTTCCGGTACTGCTTCTCTGCGCCCAGATACAGGTCAGATATGGTTACGATAACCTCCGGCCCGGAGATCAAGTCAACGTGACACTCTCACTCGCGCCGGGTGTGAATATCCCCCAGACAAAGTTCAAGCTGGAGACTTCGGATGGTGTCGCCATCCGGACCCCGGCCCTGAGGATCCAGGCACTTAAAGAGGTAACCTGGCGGGTCGAGGTGAAGGAACAGGGAGATCACACCTTAACCTTCACAGTTGGAGATACCTTACTCACAAAAAACCTTCGGGCGCTCACTCAAATCGACCGGATCTACCCGGTGACCGAAGAAGCCTCTTTCTTCTCTATCCTAGCCATGCCCGGGGATAAGACTATCCCGACGGGCAGCAACATTATTTCAGCCCGGATCGATTACCCGGAGAGAGATATTAACCTCCTCGGCCTCCAGCTCCACTGGACCATCGCCTTCCTGATCCTGACCCTGGCCTTTGGCCTCCTCCTGAAGAAACCTCTCAAGGTCAACTTCTAATTTATTGCCTCCGGCAATAAATTACTGGAAAGACATTTTAGACCAATCCTGTTTGAGAAAGTAAATAGATTCAGGTAGCCCAATATTTTCCTTACCCCGGTAGTGTCCCGAAGTTTTCGCGCTTCTCAGTGAGCGATTCTTATTGCTATTCTTGATTGGTGACCTGGTTACTTCCAGTACCTTCATCTCTGTCTCCCTGGGCACAACGGCACGGGTAATCCGCCGGGTTTATAAAGCCGGCTCAACCCACTTGTTGGGCAAGTTTCTTGATTTCATCGTGTCGAAAACAATATGTTGTGTGATCGTTTACCATGCCTACTGCTTGCATAAACGCGTAACAGATTGTTGAACCTACAAAATTGAATCCACGTCTCTTCAAATCCTTACTCATCATATCGGATATTTCTGTATTTACCGGAAGTTCTTCCATGGATCTCCATTCGTTTTGCTTAGGTATACCTTCAACATAACGCCAGAGATATGAGTCCAATGAACCGAACTCATCCTGGATGTTTATAACTCCCTGGGCATTTTTGATAGCCGATTTGATCTTGAGACGATTGCGCACAATACCTGAATCAGCTAAAAGACGGTTGATATCACGTTGCGAATACCTGGCTATTGTTTCGCAATCAAAGGATTGAAACGCCTGCCGGTAATTCTCTCTTTTTTTCAGGATTGTCAGCCAACTCAGTCCGGCCTGTGCTCCTTCCAGAATCAGGAACTCAAAGAGAAGCCGGTCATCATGAATAGGAGTACCCCATTCATCATCATGATAAGCTATGTATAAAGGGTCTCTTCCACACCATTTACATCTATTCTTCATTATAAGATAATGCCCATATTATGCTCTCTGGCAACCACGTGTTGACAAGTGTCTATTATTGATTGCAATGTTGAGAACGAAAACAAAACGTTCTCCTCTCGGTTGAGAAAAAACATCCTGATCTATTCGTATAACCTCTATGATTACACATGACATATTGAACAAATAATCCAGGTTAGAAGTACCTATTGTCAAATGGCAGAAGAAGTTGTCTGTATTTATGATATTTCCCTAAATGGCTTTCTAAATTAGAAATAGTCAATCCCAGCAATCTAACTTTTTTCTTTCCAGCTTCTGTATTATTAAGCAACGAACAAGCATGACTCATCATTAAAGCAGATTCTTTGATAGGTTGAGAAAGGGTTATACTTCTTGTGATAGATTGAAAATCAGAATATTTGACCTTCAGGGTTAAAGTTTTACCTGTTACCTCTTTCTGTATCAGTAAACTTTCAATTTGTAGAGCAATACCTTCCAGGATTTTTCGCATTTGCTCTATATTATTTATATCTTCATGCAGAGTAGTTTCTTTACCCAGTGATTTGCGCTCACGTTGAGCTATAACTGGTCTATTATCTTGAGAATGCGCGATATCATAAAAATAGTTTCCAGATTTTCCAAATATTTTAATCAATTTTATCTTGTCATATTTTTTTAGATCCGCCCCTGTCCTTATTCCGATTCTGCTCATTTTTTGCTCTGTGACCTTCCCTACTCCAAAGAATTTTCTTATTGGTAAATTATCAATAAATTCATCTGCATCACAGGGCATTACTACCTTGATACCATTTGGTTTGTTAATATCAGATGCTACTTTTGATAGAAACTTGTTAAAAGAAACTCCAGCTGATGCTGTCAAACCGGTTTTCTTAAGAATATCATTTTGAATTTGCATTGCTACTTCAGTTGCATAGGGAATGTTCTTTTTATTATCTGTTACATCTATAAATGCTTCATCTAAAGATAGTGGTTCAACAAGGTCAGAATATTCATAGAAAATTTCCCTGATCTGATCAGAGACAGCACAATATTTATCAAATCTGGGTCTAACAAAGATAGCATGTGGACAGCACCTGAACGCACGTTTGCCTGGCATAGCAGAGTGTATTCCAAAAGATCTTGCTTCATAAGAACAGGATGCTACAACTCCACGTTTATGAGGATCTCCACCCACAATAACCGGCTTTCCTCTAAGTTCCGGATTGTCTCTCTGTTCAACTGACGCAAAAAAAGCATCCATATCAATATGAATTATTTTTTTAAGGTTTGTATTCACTATGATAAATATTTGCCAAATTTTCCTAAAAGTTGAGCTGAATTTTGTTTTTTATAACCTGCCTGAAAGGGCCGGTTAAAAAGGTCAAAAGTTATGCCGGATTGCTTGATATTTTTTGCCCCGTCAAACTGTTAACTTCTCTTTGTAGCACCGGTTGAACGTTGACTGGGCTAGTTTTGTGTAACTGAAGACTACTACATTTATTAAAGCGCATGAAGGGTTTAAGTTCTTTATAAAGGGCCCGGGCAAAAGATTCGGTCTTTCCAAACCAGGGTTCCAGCGCGAGATTATGGATATGAAGTAGCGAACTTTTTCTCTCAGTTTTACAGTCCATCCGTGCGACCAGTTTCCCGTCCCATAAAATGAAAAATCGAGGGTCAAACCTTAAAAAGAATCGAGGATCAAACCCTAAATACTAAGTAATGATATCTTGGAGTAAATTATCCCACATAATTGTTTTAAATAGATGGACCTAACTTAGTATTTAGGGTTTAACCCTTAGGTTTTTAATTGAATCCGCTCTAGATCTAAAAGAAAAGGGCACCCTATGGGTGCCCTTTTCTTTTAAAGCCGAAGGTCGGATTCGAACTTATATCCTCGCTCGGATCCATTTACACCCCTTTTGTGCTCGTTTGTACCTCGGCATGGTCATATATGGGCAAATACGGGTAAAATAATACTACAAAAATACTACAATAATCAGTGATGGATTCTGCCCTTTTTTGCCCTCACCGCCAGCAACATATAATATCATAAAAGGAGAGGTGATTGTCAAATGAGAAATGGAATTTTTATTTGCGTAGATATGGAACTCTATCAATAGAATATCCACAACGGACTAACAGCCCACTGCCAGCCTATGGATTTATCCCTTGTAACTTCTCGCCGCAATTACTGCCACTGTTAAACCGCAATTATAACTGGCGGAAAGTTACTTTGGCGGGATGGTTCCATATACTAGGTATTCTTGAGTGGCGTAGGTTAGTAAATATGATAGGTAGGTTGAGGTGTATGGAGGGCGATGGATGATGATGGACAGGTCGCTAAGTTTTGCCGGGATTCCTTTAGCTTTATTAGATAAGGGGGAAGGACATGAAGATGATTAAGTGGAGTAAGGCTATAGAGGGAGAGACAGTAAGGTTAGACTTAGGAGACCAGGGTATCATTAAGGTGGATAAGACTGGAGAGAAGACAGGCATAGCATCAGAGTTCGTTAAGAAGAGAGTAGCATCTCCACATAGGCATGAGTTAATCTATGTAGATGCTGATGCATTAGTAGGGAGGTATGAGTAGGTAAGTTATGCTGGGTCGGTTATGGGTTAGCCTTGTGGCTCTCCCCTCCTGCCAGCAGCGAGTGGTTGTTACTACCTTGGGGGTTTGGCTACTCGTCTAAAGAACACAGCATAGCTACTGGGGAGCCGGGCATCGAGAGGTGTCCGGTTTCTTTGCGTCCAGGCGTTTCTGAGGGGTAGCTGTTGGTAGACTGACAGGGAGCCGTTAGGCGATCCTGAGGAGGGGGGCGTAAAGAAACGGTACCATACACCGGGTTTTCAAAGCTCGGCGTAAGCGAAAATAAGGTGGGCTAATTTTTGAGGGTTAAAAGCGATGTTTTACTATTAGCTTGTTTTAGATGGTTTGGGCTGAGAGCTGTAAGTTTATTTTTACCAAGTAGGGTCATTTCCTGTATACTATAGAAAGAGGGAGAAGTGTTATGAGAAAGCTTGCTTTATTAGAGACAGATAGACGTTTGCGGAGAGCTAAGTTACTTAAGGATATTGAGTCGGTACGAAGAGATTTAAAGCGGAGAAAGGTTTGTATTTGCTGTAAGGTGAGAAAGGATTTCACTCATTTTACTAATGATAAGTCTAGGAAAGATGGGAAGGGGGCATACTGTAATATATGTAGAAAAAAGATAACCGCGGGACTAAGGTTTAGAGAGGGGATACGTCAAAGGCAGCAAGTGGAACTTCAGTTGTTAAAGGATAAAGGAATTAAGAAATGCACACGCTGTAAGGCTTATAAAAAGCGTTCTGAGTTTACTATAGCTAGAGCAGAGTTTGGGGGGTTAAGTTGCCGCTGTAGGGACTGTAGAGATAGTAAGAAAAAAAGTAGGGCTACTGCTTTTCATCGTGAGGTAAATGGTAAGTACAGGAAAGAGAACAAAGAAAAGCTCAGGGCTCATAATATAATGAAGTTAGCAATTAAGAAGGGAAGGCTTATTAAAAAGCCTTGTGCTGTTTGTGATAAGGGAGCAGAAGAATCAGTCGGACATCACGATAATTATAGTAAGCCCACAAAAATTAGGTGGCTATGCGGTTCGCATCACTCATCGTATCATTGGGAAATGAAAAGAAGAGGATTGAAATATGGCGAAGCGTTAGAAAAAAATGGCGATGATATAATTGAAGAGTTAAAGAGAAGGCAAAGACTTGATAGTGCGTTTGATTAATGAGTTTATTTTTGAGGGCTAAAAGAGGGGTTTTTGAATATTGGTATTTTGGGAGAGTAATTTTAGGAGGGATAGTTTAAGAGAGGAGGTTTGGGTGGTCGAGCTTTGGTGCCGGAACCTAATTGGCTTGATGCTGGCATGGGCAGGGATGGTTGAAGGATAATACTAAGCGGCGGAACCACTGTATTAGTACCCCTGGATGGTATACGCCGGAGCTAGCGGTGGATTAGCTGCATAACCCATGTTCAAGAAGGGATGGGGAGGTTCACTGCGGGCTTGCTTGGTAGGGAGAAAGTTATTAGGAGGCGCCTGCAGGGACCAGCGGTGTTTGGAGTGGAACTGGGGGGGCGTTGATTTCAATCTTTTAAAATGGGTGTAGCTGAAGTGGATTATGAAGATATGCAGGCGCTTGCGGAGGGAGTGATTTTAGTTATGCCAACTATGGATGTAGGTAGATGGAGTGATGAGGATTGGGAGATTATACTGGATCGCTTTGCTGCTAATAAGGAGGTTAATAATGTGATTGTACTTCCTTTTAGAGTTTCGGTGGTTCATCTTAAGGAAGAGGTTATTAAGGAGTAGTATAGTAGGTATAAAAGAATAGTGGATTAAGATTAAATAAGATTAATAGTAGTTATATAGTCTATAGAGAGGAGAGAAATACAATGAGTACTGTAAAGAGAGCATTAGAGCTATTAAGTATGGTAGAGCATAGGGGAGTAGAGGTAAGAGAACTTTGGGACTTCCTTATGGAGAGAGGGTATGGATTAGCCCCAGGAGGGGTATCTGGAATCTGGAGTGAATCAGAGGGGCTATTGAATCGTGCTGTAGAAATTACGCGCTACCTTGTAAAGATTTTTGAAAGTATTGGATACTTTTCTGGTGAGGCTGATGCTCTTGTTTAAAAGAGAGTGTGGTGATCGTTGGATTGTTCCACGATGTTGGAAAGCTGACGGATGGGTTTGGTGTGCCTTACTACTCCGAGAATATTTTGAAGAGTGGGAAGCGGAGTGATGCGAAGCCTTGGGTAACGAACAGTAAGGAGAGCTTAGGGTTGGGAGTCGGTGCGAAGAGTTTGCTGATGGTTAGTAATTTTGTAGGACTGTATGCGGAGGAGGCTCCGGCGAAGTTAAGCAGTGAATTGACTGTCTTAGGGAGGATGCTGATTAGGAAGCTCATTAAAGGCGTAGTCGCGTTCGGAGTTTTGGGCAAGGTTCGGGGTTGCCTTTAGCCAGGGAGCTTCCTGTATATGCATGGAGATGCTTTTAATGGTAATCTCTGAAGGATGGGGGGACTCAGGATATACACATCCCCTGATTTAACTTGCAGATGATTGGGTGGTTGGAGCATAATAGTTATAGTTATGGAAGTTGATAGATTTGTAGGTAGTTGTCTATATCAGCCCATAGCCTGAATATCTATAGGAATAATTCTATGTTTGTCCGTTTTTGTTTGGGAAAATATTGAATATGATAGAAATAATTCGGCTCAATCAATAGTTCGACTCATATGAGAGATAGAAACAATAGATTCATGGCAATATTTCTCTTCTTGCTTGTTAGTATGCTACTTGTTGGAGGACTAATAGCTGCCCTGATTGGTATATCAGACGAAATATTATACTCATTTTTATCGGGTTTGGGTGCGGTGGCTCCTTTTGCTTTTATTATTTCATTTATTTATGCATGCCGCAGGGAAAGGCCAGCGTGGTATCTTGCAATACTTGCCTTTATGGCAATATTGCCCTGTGTGTTGTTAGTCTTTGTAGTATTTGCTGCACCTCCTGAAGGAATATTTATTCTTTATCCAAATATCGATACTCGATTTGCCCCAGGATATTCGGAAGAAACATTTAATAATATACCAATTGGAATGTCCGAAAGCGAAGTGCTTAACCTCTTAAGAGAACCGCTTGTTGTAGCTGAACTCAATCCGGATTGGAGAATCAAGGAGGAACCAGATACTGTTTGGAGTTATACGGGAGATGGTGCTAGTAGATGGGGTGATTTCGCTTGGCGTGGAAGAGCTGTATATTTTAGAGACGGGAAGGTTGTTCGGAAATTGGCAACTTGGCATTTTGACTGAACATCATTGAGTCGAACCAATCGCTCAAGCAGACCGGAAGGGCTGGTGGAACTACCAAACATTTTACTTTTTACCTGGATTTTCCAGGGTAGCATAGTTTTTCAGTCGGCCCCTTCCGGCAGCTTAGCTCTACGTTAGGAGAATAAAAGATGATCGGTGCATATTCCGGTGAAAATGGACACCTAATCCGGAGTAACGTGGACACTCATTCCGGATTAAAGTGGACACTGATCGGAGCGTAGCGACGCTGGTAGTTTAAGTAATAAATAAGTGTCCACTTTGAGTCAAGCTTTTCCTCCTAAATTAGCGTTATCGGAGCCCTGATCCGAAGGATCAGGGCGACGTTTCTTTTCTTTTTTTTCTTTTCTATCGTCCTCCGCCGCGGTGGTTCTTTCGTCCCTCCTTTTTTTCTTCTTCCGCATTGATTCACCCTTGAGTTCGATTTTGTGAGCGTTATGTACGAGACGGTCAAGGATAGCATCAGCTACGGTGGGATCACCGATAATATCATGCCAGGCACTTGTCGGGAACTGACTGGTGATCAGCGTTGATCCTGAACCATGGCGATCATCAAGGATCTCTAAAAAATCACGGTATTGATGCCTCTCCAGTGTTGCTAAC
>Ga0207996_1001120_pt1 | contig 19971 bp, 16 predicted proteins | sample AntAceMetag02UKG_FD_184773 | JGI IMG/M metagenome (GOLD analysis project Ga0207996, IMG submission 184773) | Saline lake microbial communities from Ace Lake, Antarctica - Antarctic Ace Lake Metagenome 02UKG (SPAdes) (version 2) | ecosystem: Environmental > Aquatic > Non-marine Saline and...
TTTACCACTAAACCCGGCGGTACGGGATTGGGGCTTGCGATCGTCCATAGTATTGTCGAGTCATATGACAGCCGGCTTGATGTTGAAAGCACAGAGGGTGAGGGAACCAGGTTTACCCTCAGGCTGAAACAGATTGACCCCCCAACTTAATCTTGACACATTCTCGCAAATAAGATAGCAAACTTTGTTTCGTTCATTTTTTAATGTTTGTGGAATTCGGGTTCACCCGTGGTTATTTTTTTATAAAATTAGCCATGCCAAGCGATATGATTCAATAAAGGCAGGTGATTAAAATATATGGGCAAATTAAATGAAATAGTCGATAGAAAACAAAAAATAGTGAATTTGAAAAATAGCAGCTATGATCTTTATCCCAATGATATCGATGTGTTGCATACTGTTAAAGACATAAATGAAAAGATTGATCAATTTGCCGATGATCTATCCGAAGATGCTTCGGTGTTCATGGTTGCCGGGCGGATGATGGCCATCAATAAATTTGGGAAGTCCTCTTTTGTGCGCTTCAGAGACCGGACCGGCCAGATGCAGGCCTATATTCGGGTGGATCAAGTGGGCGAAGACTCTTATTCCCTGTTTAAACAATTGGATATCGGGGATTTTGTTGGTTTGAAAGGGACGATGTTTAAAACCAGAACCGGCGAATGGACCCTGCTGGTCAGTGAATTAAGGCTGGTTTGTAAATCGATCCGGCCGTTGCCCGAGAAGTTTCATGGTTTAAAGGATCCGGAAAAACGCTATCGTCAACGATACATCGACCTTATCATGAATCCAGATGTGCGGACGATTTTTGTAAATCGCAGCAGGATCATTCAATCCATCCGCAATTTTTTGCTGGCGCGGGAATTTCTGGAAGTGGAAACTCCCATGATGCAGCCGATTCCCGGGGGGGCCGAAGCCGAGCCGTTTAAAACTTTTCACAATGCTCTGGGCATCGACCTTTTTTTACGGATTGCGCCCGAGCTTTATTTGAAACGCCTTGTGGTCGGCGGGTTTGAAAGGGTTTTTGAAATCAACCGAAATTTTAGAAATGAAGGCGTTTCCACCCGTCACAACCCTGAGTTTACAATGGTTGAATTCTATCAGGCATATGCCGACTACAGGGATTTGATGGACCTCACTGAAGCGATGTTTCGTAATATCGCCCGGGAGCTGACAGGCTCCACGACAGTGGAATATCAGGGACACGAAATTGACCTGGGTTGCGAGTGGCAGCGGATGACCATGGCCGATGCCTTGGAAAAGATCGGCGGCGTTGCCCCGGACCTTTTGAAAAATAAGGAGAAATTGCTTGAGTTTGCTGCGTCAAAAGATATTAAGATTTCAAAAACCGGGCGATTGGGCAAGGTTATTACAAAACTGTTTGATGTGCTGGTGGAGCCTGAACTCATACAGCCGACATTTATTACCGGATATCCCGTTGAAGTATCTCCCCTTTCAAGGAAAAACGAAAAAAATTCCGATCTCACCGACAGATTCGAACTTTTCATTGCCGGCCGTGAGATTGCCAACGGGTTTTCCGAATTAAATGACCCCCAGGATCAGCGCGAGCGTTTTTTGCAGCAGGTTGAAGACAGACAGGCCGGTGATTCGGAAGCCCATCCAATGGATGAAGACTATATCGAGGCACTGGAATACGGCATGCCGCCCACGGCAGGCGAAGGTATCGGAATTGACCGACTGGTCATGTTTTTTACGAATTCGGCATCGATTCGGGAAGTTATCCTTTTCCCACATATGAAGCCGTCCGGCAAAAAATAGCCGGCAGCCTGACACACGGTGCGCTTTCTTATATGGCATTTGAATTTTTCATAGGAAAAAGATATCTCAGGGCCAGAAAAAAACAGGCCTTTTTATCCCTGATTACCCTTCTTTCCATTGCGGGAGTTACGGTGGGAGTCATGGCCCTGATCGTGGTCATTGCCGTCATGGCCGGATTTGAATCGGACCTTAAATCCCGCATTCTTGGTGTTGAATCCCATGTAGTTTTGAAACCCGATACAGGTTTTTTTGACGATTACCGTCAAATACTTGAAGTTGTGGGAAATATTCAGGGTGTTGAGTTGGCGGCTCCTTTTATTTCTTCCCAGGTCATGTTGCGGTCGGCGGCAGGTGTAGCCGGAGCCGCCCTCAAAGGAATCGATCCATGGATGGCCGCCGGGGGGCCGATCAAAGCCGCAGCGGCATCGTTGCAAAAAGGGTCTGAAGCGGATAGCCGGATGTTCGGCTCAAAAGTTTCGGCCCTCGGTATTGTCCTGGGGAGAGAACTTGCCGGAAATCTTGGACTGGTGGAGGGAGACACGGTTTACCTGATATCTCCGCGGGGGATCGTTTCCCCGGTGGGGCATATTCCGTCCATGCATCGATTTCGGGTAGTCGGTCTGTTCGAATCCGGAATGTATGAATATGACGCTTCGCTGGCCTATATATCATTAAAAGATGCGCAGAAAATTTTACGTATGTCCGGTTCCGTAACCGGGGTTGAGGTCTGGACAAGAGATATCTTCAAGGCCGGCCAAATAGCGGAAAAAATAATAAAGCGTCTTGATACCCCCTGCCAGGCAAGAAACTGGATGCAGATGAATCAAAATCTGTTTTCCGCCCTGAAGCTGGAAAAGATCATGATGTTTATTATTCTGGCGCTGATTGTTCTTGTGGCGGCTTTTAATATTGCAAGCGTGCTGATTATGACTGTTATTCAGAAAAAAAGAGATATCGCCATCCTGAAAGCCATGGGAGCTACGAATAGGAGCATTCAAAAAATTTTTGTTCTCAAGGGGATGGTCATCGGAGTGACAGGAACGATTTTGGGCTCATTTCTTGGGTTTTTGCTCTGTTTTCTGCTTAAGCACTACCAGTTTATTAAATTGCCCCAGGATGTGTATTACATTACCAGCTTGCCGATAATGCTGGAAACCGTTGACGTTTTTTTAATTGCCGCCAGCGCCCTGGTGATCTGTTTTGCGGCAACGCTGTATCCGGCCCGGCAGGCAGCCCGGATTAATCCGGTTGAGGCGATTCGCTATGGTTGATCGTGTTGATTTAAAAACCAGGCAGAATGGCTATACTCCCGATGCTATACTCAGTGCGGTTAACATTTGCAAACGCTTTAACAGCAGTGGCACGTGCATCAATATCCTGGAAAATCTGGATCTTGAATTAAGTGCCGGAGAAACCCTTTCTATCGTAGGTGCATCCGGAATCGGTAAATCAACCCTGTTGCATATAATTGGGACATTGGATCGGCCTGACAGCGGGAAACTTTTGTTTCAGGGAGAGGATGTGTTTCTTCTAGATGATGCGAAACTGGCGAAGTTTCGAAACGAATTCGTGGGCTTTGTTTTTCAGTTTCATCATCTGCTGGCGGAATTTTCCGCCCTTGAAAATGCCATGATGCCGGCGCTTATCAATAAACAAGGCAAAGAAAACGCCAGGCTGGCGGCCGAAGAGATGCTTGTGCGGGTGGGTCTTCAGGACCGGCTGTCTCACAGAGTGGGAGAACTTTCAGGCGGTGAGCAGCAGCGTGTTGCACTGGCCAGGGCCATCGTACTCAAGCCGGACATTCTGCTGGCGGATGAACCCACCGGTAACCTTGACAAGCACAACAGTGAACAGGTTCACGAATTGTTGCTGGAATTGAATCGGGAATTTAAAATGACATTGGTCGTTGTGACTCATAACATGGCACTGGCCGCCTGCATGTCACGGCAAGTGACGATAGTCGATGGACGTTTGGTTTAAAGACAGAGGATTATATGCTACAAAGAATTTTTTTAATAATAACTGTTGCCATGTGTTTTTTACCCAATAACGTTGTTGCGGAAAAGGGAAAACTGCGGGTTGTCGTACTGCCTTTTGAAATATTTTCTCAGGATGAAACACTCAGCCTGGCAGATGAAATCCCAAAAGTCATCCGGACCTTTCTGGAACAGGAGGGCGCTGTTATTGTGTCCAGTGCCGGCGATAATATGACGACAGGCCGGATATCCGGCCTGGACATGAAAAGTATCCGAAATATCGGCATTAAAAATGGTGCAGATTTTGTTATCTGGGGCAGCCTGACCCGCATCGGCCTCCAATTCAGTCTGGATGCAAAAATGATACGGTCTTTTGACAAACAGCCGCCCCATGCTTTTTTTGCCCGGGGCGATAAAATGGAAAACCTGCCGGCAACCGTAAAAAATATGGCCCGGGATATGGGGCTGAAGATTTTCAAACGCGAAAAAGTGTTAAAGATTATCGTTTCCGGCAATGAACGCATCGAAGCCGATGCCATAAAAAGCAAAATTGAGACCGGGCCCGGTGATGTTTATCTTGCCAGGAGCCTGGCCCGTGATCTTAAGTCCATCTATGCCATGGGGTATTTTGAAGATATTCGGATTGAAGAAGAAGATGGGCCGGGGGGGAAGATAGTCGTATTTAAGGTCAGGGAGAAACCCACTATCCGGGTGATTCGCATCAAGGGCAACCGGGTCTATGACGATGAAGAGATAACAGAAAACCTGACACTTAAGACCGGTGCGATCCTGAATATTTTCAAATTGAACAGGAATGTCAAACGCATAGAAGAATTATACAGGGAAAAAAATTATCATAATATCAATGTTGAATTCAAGATACAGCAACTTGAACATAATCAGGCAAATATTGATTTTATCATAAATGAGGGTGAAAAGGTCCGCATAAAGTCGATTCAATTTGAGGGTAACAGCGTATATTCGGATAAAAAGTTGAAAAAAATGATGAAAACCTCGGAAAAAGGGTTTTTTTCATGGGTCACTTCATCCGGGGAACTCAACAGTGAGGATTTAACCCAGGACGCGGCCCGGCTGGCTGCCTTTTATCAAAACAGCGGTTATATCAAGGCCCGTGTCGGTGACCCCGAAGTGCGCTTTGAGAAGAACTGGATTTATATCAATATTAAAATTGAAGAGGGACCTCGATACAAGGTTGGCCGGGTAAAAATCGACGGGGATCTGGTGGCGTCGGAAGAGCAGCTTCTCAAGGCCCTGAAGATCAATAAAGAAATATTCTATAATCGAAGTGTTATCCGCGACGATGTGCTGGCGTTAACCGATTTTTATTCGGATGCAGGGTATGCATACGCTGATGTTGCGCCGCGAATTAAAAAGAATGATGAAAAACTGCATGTGGATATCACCTATTCCATCGACAAAGGGCTGCGTGCCCGCTTCGAGGAAATTGTTATCAGCGGCAATACCAAGACACGAGACAAGGTGATTCGCCGTGAACTGCGGGTTTATGAGCAAGGGTTTTTCAGCGGTAGACGGTTGAAACGAAGTGTCCGGAATCTGCACCGGCTTGATTATTTTGAAGATATCAGGGTGGATACACCCATGGGTAGTGCGGACGACAAGATGGTGCTGAAAATCGATGTGACCGAAAAACCCACAGGAGCGTTCAGCTTCGGGGGCGGGTACAGCAGCATTGAAAATATGTTTGCGGTATTTTCCATTTCCCAGCGCAACCTTTTCGGGCGGGGGCAACTCCTGAATCTCAAGGCACAGATCGGAGGGACCTCAACCCGCTATACCCTGAGTTTTACCGAACCCTGGCTTTTCGACATTCCCCTGTCTGCAGGCTTTGATCTATACGACCAGGATATCGATTATGATGACTATGACAAGCATAGTATCGGCGGCGCTGTAAGATTCAGTTATCCGATTTTTAATTACACACGGGCCTACCTGTCCTATCAATATGACCTCGCGGATATCAGTAACATCAGCGCTGATGCGTCGGATTCAATCAGAGATCTTGAGGGCAAACATACCACCAGCAGCATAACAACTGCCGTACGATATGATTCCAGAGATCAGGTTTTTAGTCCGACCAAGGGACAGAACCATAGTTTTTCTGTTGAATATGCCGGCCTTGGCGGGGATATCGCCTTTACAAAATATCTGGCGGAAACCGGATGGTATATACCGCTTTTTTGGGAAGCAGTCGGCTTTTTGCATGCCAAAACCGGGTTTGTAAAGGAAAATGCAGGCGGTGAACTTCCGGATTATGAACGGTTTTATTTAGGCGGCATGAATTCCCTGCGCGGGTTTGACTGGCGGGATGTCAGCCCGACCGAAAAAAATATTCTGGGTGATGACGTTCGAGTAGGCGGTGATAAGTTTGTTCAGTTTAACGTTGAAATTCTGTTTCCACTGCTCAAGGAGTCCGGTCTGATGGGGGTTGTATTTTTTGATACGGGTAATGCCTATAATAATGATGAGGCTATAGATCTGGGTAATATGCGGGAAAGTGTCGGCTATGGTATCCGATGGTATTCTCCTATGGGCCCGATTCGTCTGGAATACGGACATATTCTGGACCCGAAAGAGGATGAGGGCGATGGTCAGTGGGAATTCACCATGGGTACTGCGTTTTAATGGGGTTGTAAGTGCTCACGGATTGAGTTTTTAACGATTTAATAGAAAATGTCAGATCAAGCTGGAGATTAGCCCAGCCTGGTCTATCACACACTGAAAAATTCGGTAAGATTAAGGAGGTAAAATGCGAACAGCAAGAACAGTATTGACGGTAATGGTTTTGAGTCTTTTTTTCTTTTCAGGCGTGGTTTATGGGGCGAATGATGTTAAGATCGGTATCCTGGATTTTCAGCGAATACTGGCTGAAACCAGCGCCGGCAAAACGGCTGTTGCCGAAATTAACCGGCTGGGCCAGTTGATGAAGGTTGATCTGGAAAAAAAGAAGACTGAAATCGATGAAATGAAAAAGAGAATCGAGCGTGAGATTCTGGTGATGAGCAAAGAGCAGCAAACGGAAAAGGAAAGAGCGTTCAGAATCAAGGTCAATGATTTTAAATCCTTGCAGAAAAAATACAATACAGATGCCCGGGGTATAGAAAATCGTTTGATTAAACGGATTAAAATAGATGTGTTTAAACTGGCAAAGGAGATTGGTGAGAAAGAAGGATTTACGCTGATTATAGAGAAACATGAGGCAGGCGTCCTCTATTCATCGGATACAATCGATATTTCAGACCAACTTATCCTGCAATATAACACTGATTTTGCAAAAAAATCTACAGAAAAGGCAGGTACGACAGAGTAAAGTGTTTTTTGGACGTTCAACATGCCTTTCGTTTACTTTTTTTTAACTGCGAGGTCAAAAGTAAGACGCTATGCAAATATCTCTGGCTGAAATAGCACGGATGGTGGGTGGTACTCTTGAAGGTGAAGCTGATAAGCAGATCAGTGGTGCAGCCCCTTTTGATGCTGCTGCCGCTCATGAGATCACTTGGGCCGGCAGTTCGAAATTTTTAAAAAAAATCGGCGCAACCTTGGCGGGAGCTATTATTGTTCCCGCTGGTTTTTGTGATCTTGACCATAATATTATCAGGACCGACAACCCTGAACTTGCCTTTGCCAGGGTTCTGGAGCATCTTTATCCCGTTCCGCTGCCGACGGGCGGAATAAGCCCGAAGGCCTGTATCGGCGTTGATTTCAGTTGCGGCAGTGACGCTTTTATCGCGCCTGGTGTTGTCATCGGCGACCGGGTTGTTATCGGAAATAGAGTAATACTTCATCCCAATGTCGTTTTAGGGGATCATGTGACGATGGGGGATGATGTCGTGATTTGCCCCAATGTGACGATATTGGAACGGTGTATTATCGGCAGCCGGGTAAGGATAGATGCCGGAACCGTGATCGGCAGCGATGGGTTCGGGTTTGCTCCCGACGGAGAAAAATATTATAAAATTCCCCAGATTGGAATCGTTCAGATTGATGATGATGTTGAAATCGGGGCCGGCAACACCATTGATCGGGCCGCCTTTGGCAGGACCCGAATCTGCCGGGGGGTGAAAACGGACAACCTGGTACATGTGGCCCATAATGTGACTGTCGGAGAGAATTCCATCCTCGTGGCCCAGGTTGGTATCTCCGGGAGCACTTCCATTGGAAAGCATGTGATCCTTGCGGGCCAGGCGGGTATCGCCGGACATATTGTTATCGGTGACAATGCCGTTGTCGGACCCCAGGCCGGGATCGCCCGTTCGATTGCTCCTGGTAATGTGGTCTCCGGCTCACCGGAAATGCCGCATCCGCAATGGCTCAGGGTACAGCGAACCATCCCAAAACTGCCTGAATTGATTAAAATAGTTGCAAAAATGGAAAAACGGCTGGCTAAAATCGAAAAAAAATCATGGACCGGGGCGAAGAAAAATGAGAAAGAATTATGATATTCAGGGGATAATGGATTTTTTACCCCATCGCTATCCATTTATTCTGATAGACAGAATCATTAAACTTGTTCCGGGCAGGAAAGTTCTGGCGTTAAAAAATGTGACAATCAATGAACCCTTTTTCCAGGGGCATTTTCCGGGAAGGCCGATAATGCCGGGAGTGCTCATCATAGAAGCTCTGGGGCAGGCTGGTGGAATTATTTCATATCCGGGGATGCAGGAAAAGAAAAGCAATTTGGCCATGTATTTCATGGGAATGGACAGGGTGCGTTTCAGAAAGCCGGTGGTGCCGGGTGATCAGCTAATATTAGACGTGAAAATTTTACAACAGCGCTCAAAGGTATTTAAAATGGCGGGAAAGGCTACGGTTGATAATGTTATAGTGGCTGAAGCTGAATTTCTGGCTATGATTGGAGATAAAAAGTGATACACCCTACAGCGATAATAGACCCCACAGCCAAGCTGGATACGGGGGTCGAGATCGGGCCGTATTCAATTGTCGGAGCGGATGCCCGTATCGGGGCCGATACAGTTATTGGGCCGCATGTCACCATTGACCCTTATGTTACCATTGGGCCCGAATGCCATATATTTCAGTATGCGTCTATCGGCGCTGTTCCTCAGTCTGTAAAATTCGAGGGGCAAAAAACTTTTGTCAAGATCGGCAGAGGAACCATCGTCCGCGAATTTGTGACAATTCACAGGGGGACAAAATTCGGTGGTGGAATGACTGAAATCGGACAAGACAGCTTTCTTATGGCCTATACCCATATCGCACATGACTGTAAAATAGGTAAAAATGTTATTATGGCCAACAACGCAACCCTGGCCGGCCATATCACCATCGGTGATAATGCAACAGTAGGGGGGCTGGTTGCCATTCACCAGTTCGTGAGAATCGGTGATTATGCTTTTATCGGTGGAAAATCCGCAGTTGTCAAAGATATTCCACCCTATGTGATTGCCTCGGGGGACAGGGCCAGACTGCATGGTTTAAACAGTGTCGGGTTAAAACGCCATGGATTTTCAACAGATACCCGGTTGGCATTAAAAAAGGCCTACAGGATTATTTTTCGTATCGGTCTTACCTTGAATGAGGCGATAGAACGTGTTGCCGCGGAAGTGGAACAGATCCCGGAAGTAGTGCAATTTGTTGATTTTATCAAATCGTCACAGCGGGGTATTACCCGATAATTTAAGAATTGCATATGACGAAAAAACGAATCGGACTTATTGCGGGGAACGGACAGTTCCCCTTACTTTTTTCAAAAAGAGCGCAGGCAAAGGGCTTTTGTCTTTATGTCGCGGCCTATGTCAACGAGGCCGATACCCGATTGGCGGATTATGCCGAGGCCATCGAATGGCTTCATCTTGGACAGATCAAGCGGCTGATAAAATTTTTCAGGCGGAATAAGGTTGAAGATGCCCTTATGATAGGGGGGATTCGAAAGACGCGCATGTTTTCTGATGTGCGTCCGGACACCAAGGCGATTAGGCTGATCGCCGGAATGAAAAATACCCATGACGACGGAGTGTTGCGGGCCTTTGCCGGCGCGTTGGAAAAAGAGGGGATACGGATACGGGAGTCGACCTTTCTGATGCCGGAGCTGCTTGCGGAAAAAGGGTGCTGGACCCGGAGACGGCCCAGCCGTTCCGAAAACGCTGATATTGAAATGGGATGGGAGCTGGCCAAACAGATCGGCCGGCTGGACATCGGTCAGTGTGTGGTGGTCGGCGGCGGATCGGTTCTGGCTGTCGAAGCCATCGACGGTACCGATGCCACCATTTTGCGGGGCGGAGCCCTTGGCCGGGGGAACGCTGTGGTGATCAAGGTCTGCAAACCAAATCAGGACATGCGGTTTGATATCCCGGCCATCGGTGTGCAGACAATTAAAACCATGCAGACTGCAGGAGCCGGGGTTCTGGCTGTCGAAGCCGATCGAGCGGTTGTCTTTGACCGGGAGGAGATGATCGACCTTGCAGACCGGGCTAATATCGCCATCGTTGCACTGGAAAGGGATTGATTGTATAAATTTTAAAGGGATATTATAATCGAAAGATGAAAAAAATTCGTGTGGGTGTGATTGGGGTTGGATACCTGGGCAAGTATCATGCTCAGAAATATGCGGGCATGGATAATATCGATTTTGTGGGAGTTGTCGATACTGCAAAAAGCCAGGCTGAAACTGTTGCCCGACAAGTCGGCACCAAGGCCTATACGTCCCACCTGGATTTGATGGACCGGGTGGATGCGGTCAGTATTGCCGTGCCGACGCCTGCTCATTATACTGTGAGCAGGGATTTTCTGGAAAATAATGTCGATGTTCTGATTGAAAAACCGATGACAACCTCCCTGGAAGAGGCCGATAAACTTTTGGAAATGGCTGAATCAAGGGGGCTGATTATACAGGTGGGGCACCTTGAAGAATTTAATCCTGCCGTTGTGGCGTTGCGGGAATTCGTTAAAAAACCGATGTTTATAGAATCTCATCGCCTCAGTATTTATAAGGATCGCTGTACAGATGTGAGCGTAGTGCTTGACCTGATGATTCATGATATTGATATTATACTGAATCTGGTTAAATCTGAGATAAAGGAGATCAGGGCCGCCGGGGCTCCGGTAACCTCCGGGCAGGTGGATATTGCCAACGCTCGGATTGAGTTTGAGAACGGTTGTGTGGCCAATGTAACCGCAAGTCGTATCTCCACCAGAAATGAAAGAAAAATACGGCTCTTCCAAAGGGACGGCTATTTGTCGGTTGATTTTGCAAAACGGGAGATCACGGTAATCAATCAAAACGGCCATAAGGACCCTTCCGACCTGATTCCCGGCATGGAGATCAAACAGCTTTGTTTTACGGAGGGGGATGCCCTTGAAAATGAAATCAGATCTTTTGTTACTGCGGTAAGCAGTCGTAAAGTCCCGGAAGTTACCGGTCAGATGGGACGAGATGCATTAAAAGTCGCCTTATGTATTATGGAGCAGATTGATAATTTTACCCAACGGAATCTGGGGAATTAAATTTATGCAGCAGTCGACGCGGCAGCAATGTGTGATGATTATTGCCGGAGAGGCCTCGGGTGATCTTCATGGAGCCAATCTCGTCCGCGCCATGCAAGAAAAAAAATCGAATCTTTTTTTTTGCGGGATCGGGGGGCAGGCCATGAAGGCCGCCGGGGTCAGGATTCTTGTGGATGCCTCAACGCTGGCTGTGGTAGGGATAACCGAGGTGTTGGCCAAACTGCCGAGCCTCATAAAAGGGATGGCTGCTGCGAAACGACTTCTTAAAGCCCTGAAGCCGGATCTTCTGATATTGATCGATTTCCCTGATTTTAACCTGCGTGTTGCCACCTTGGCCAAGCGACTCGGTGTGCCCGTGCTTTACTATATCAGTCCCCAGGTTTGGGCCTGGCGGTCGGGACGGGTTAAAAAGATTCGGAAACTGGTGGACCATGTTGCTGTAATCCTGCCGTTTGAAGAAGAATTTTTTAAGTCACAAAATATTCCGGTTACTTTTGTAGGGCATCCGTTGCTGGATAGCCGTGGGGATGATTTTACACAAAAACCGGTATGCCACGCCGGTGCTGATCGGACCATCGGCCTTCTTCCGGGCTCACGTGACAGGGAAATCGCCCGCCACCTGCCGGTTATGCTGGATGCTGCCCGGCTTATCCGAGAGCGGGCAGGAAACGTAAAATTTATTGTATCTGTTGCGCCGTCCGTGGAAAAAGAATCAATCGAAAAGATTATATCACAGGCTTCTGACGCAGACTGCTATGAGACCATTTGTCAGGGCGTAGGGAAAATATTTCAGCAAAGCTCTCTGGTCATTGCCGCTTCCGGTACGGTTACCCTGCAAGCAGCCCTGGCCGGAACCCCGCTTGTTATCATTTATAAGGTGTCACCGCTGACTTACTGGCTGGGCCGGGCACTGATAAAGGTGGACACCGTCAGTCTTGTCAACCTTATTGCCGGCCGCCGGGTTGTGCCCGAACTGCTGCAGGGCGATGCCACAGCCGACAAGATTGCAGATGTGACGGCAGAAATGTTAAATGACAGGCAATATCTGGAAAAGGTGATCTCCGAACTGGGCGACGTCAGAGACACTTTGGGCTCACCGGGCGCTTCGGTGAGAGTAGCCGATATCGCCGATAAAATGATGTACTAATATGAAAAAGAGAGTAAATTTAAAATTTGAGAACCGTCACAGACAGCTTCTGCTGCTGGTTAAGGAGAGCTGGTTCAAGCTTTTACTGGCAACCGTCTGCATGATGATCATGTCCGCTTCAACTGCCGCCACTGCCTATTTGATAAAGCCGGCCCTTGATGATGTTTTTATCAATAAAGATGCCCGCATGCTTACACTAATTCCTGTGGCCGTATTGATAGTATATTTTTTAAGATGCCTTGGAATGTTCGGACAACAGTATCTCATGAGTTATGTCGGACAGGATATCATCCGACAATTGCGAAACAGACTGTATAACCGGATTCAGGATCTACCGCTCTCTTTTTTCCAACAGGAGAAGACCGGGGTCCTGATGTCCCGGATTACCTATGATGTGAATATTGTCAGGAATATGGTGTCCAATGCCGTTACCGGTTCCCTGAGAGATTGTTTTACCATCATCGGGCTTGTTTTTGTGATTTTTTACCAGATATGGGAGTTGGCTCTGTTTGCCTTTTTGGTTTTGCCCATTGCCTTTTATCCCATTGTTATATTCGGCCGAAAGGTGCGCAAATACAGCAGTGGCTGTCAGGAAACCATGGCGGATATTAGTGCTTTTCTCCATGAAACTTTTGCCGGGAACAAAATCGTGAAAGCTTTCGGCATGGAATCTTATGAGAAAGAGAGGTTTTTTAAAAAAACCAGGCGTCTGTTCAGGCTTGAAATGAAGGAAGTGAGGGTCAAATCTCTTTCATCGCCGGTAATGGAGATGCTGGGAGGCGTCGGTGTGGCCTTTGTTATTTTTTATGGGGGGGCAAATGTGATCTCCGGCAAATATTCCACCGGAACCTTTGTCAGTTTTCTAGCGGCTGTGATCATGCTCTACCAACCTATAAAAAAATTGAGTAAGCTGAACAATATAATACAAAGAGGCCTGGCGGCAACCGACCGGGTATTTGATATTATCGAAACAAAAGCGGATATTGAGGAGACTGCCGACCCGTTGATTATTCCATCTATACCTCACGGCGTGGTTTTTGATAATGTTTCGTTTAAATATAACGAAAAGCCGGTGCTTGAAAATATCCGGCTCCATGCAGGGGCCGGGGAGGTGATCGCACTGGTGGGAATGAGCGGCGGGGGAAAAACCACCCTGGTCAATTTGATTCCCCGATTTTACGATGCCTGCCGGGGTGCTGTCCGGATTGACGGGGTGGATGTGCGCAAAGCTTCCATAAAGTCGCTGCGGGACCAGATTGCCGTTGTGACCCAGGAGCCTATCCTTTTCAATGATACCATTCGTAACAATATTGCTTACGGCAACCGGAATGCCTCGGTTGAAGAGATTGAAAGTGCCGCAAGGGCCGCCTATGCCGATGAATTTATCCGGAATTTTCCGCAGGGGTATGAGACCAATATCGGCGAACTTGGCGGACGTCTTTCCGGCGGGGAAAAACAGCGGCTCTGCATCGCCAGAGCGCTTTTAAAAGATGCTTCGATTCTGATTCTGGACGAGGCAACCTCGGCTCTGGACACCGAATCTGAAATGCTGGTGCAGAAGGCTTTGGAAAATTTGATGAGGGGGCGCACCACCTTTGTGATTGCCCACCGGCTGTCCACCATTGCTTATGCCGATCGGATCGTGGTTATTGTCGGTGGAAAAATTATTGAAGAGGGTACCCATGAAGAGCTCATGGCCATCAAGGGTGAGTACCATAAACTGCATGGGATGCAGTTTGTAAACGGAAAAGCAATTGACCGTTAACCATTCGGCCGTCAGATGCATATGCGTATCAATACCATAATCAACCGGTATATATTAAAGGAGATGTTTTTCCCCTTTATTATAAACCTGTTTTTTTTTACGTTTGTTTTTTTGATGGCGCGTATTCTCGATATCACCAATCTGATTGTCAACTACAAGATCAGTGTTGTATATCTCCTTCTTCTGCTGGCGTATTCCATTCCTGATTTTCTGGTTTTTGTCATTCCCATGGCGATTATGATGTCGGTTCTGCTGACTTTTTTAAAGTTGTCCAATGATAACGAAATTCTTGCGCTTAAAGCCAGTGGCGCCAGCCTTTACCGCATGACCGTGCCGGTCCTTTTTTTCTGCCTTGCCGGCTGTCTGCTCACGGTTTTCATGACCGTATGGGGAATGCCCTGGGGGCGGACGGCTTTTAAGGAAATGACGGTGCGCGTGGCCACGTCCAACCTCAATGCGGGTATTCAGGAAAGAAAGTTCAACGACCGTTTTAAGGGCGTTGTGCTGTATGTCGGCAATATTGATAAGAGCCACGGTATGTTAAGGAATGTTTTTATCGAAGACTCCAGGGCAAAAAGCACGCTTGCCACATCGATAGTGGCACCTGAAGGAAGACTTTTCGGTGATCCGGGTGAGCTGATTTTTCAATTGAGGCTGTTTAATGGTATTATCAGTCAGGTGGAACTGAAGAACCGCTCGGTCCATACCATTTCTTTTGATACCTATGATATAAAGTTGGATCTGAAAGGAGCGGCATCTCAAATAAAAAAGGCATCAAAGGGGAAAAAAGAGATGAGCCTTGGTGAACTGCGGCGTTATATCCGGCAGTCAAATCCCGAAGATGACCATTATTATGAAATGCTTCTGGAATTGCACCGAAAATTTTCCATTCCATTTGCCTGCCTGGCCCTGGGCATTCTGGCGGTTCCGTTAGGGATTCAATCCCAAAAACGTCAAACTTCCTCCGGGTTGGGAACGGGGCTGATTTTCTTTTTACTGTATTATATGCTTCTTTCCGCCGGATTGATATTCGGGGAATCAGGCATCTACCCTCCACTGATAGGCATGTGGGCGCCCAATGTTATCTTCGGGGGGATCGGAATCTATCTGCTGGTTCGGGTGGCCGGGGAGCGCCCGATAAAAATAACTGTTTTCCGACAGCGTCAAAGCTGACCGTTGCTGGTGATATAGGGTCCAATGTATATTCTTCACAAATATCTTATAAGGGAGATACTCAAATATTTTTGCGTTGTTCTTGTGGTTGTCATTGCAATCTACCTGGCTGTTGATTTTTTTGAAAAAATCGATAATTTTATCGAACAGAGCGTTCCTTTCAGCCATGTAGTGCAATTTTTTATTATGAAAACGCCCTTTATCGTTGCCCAGATCGCCCCGTTGGGAATCCTTCTGGCCGTGATTATTGTTCTGAGCTTGATGGGTAAGAACAATGAGCTCGTGGCATTGAAAAGCAGCGGTATCGGGGTCGCCTTTCTGCTCAAGCCGATTCTGGTTATGGGTGTTGTCTTTTCCATCGGTCTGTTTTTTCTGTCTGATCTGCTGGTGCCGTTTACCATGAACAGGGCCGATCATATCTGGCTTCGGGAAGTTAAAAAAAAAGCGCCTGTTTTTACAAAAAAAAAAGATATATGGATTAGAGGTAAGGGTAAAATTATTCATGTAAAGTATTACAATCCGGCCAGGGAAACGGTTTTTGGCGTTACTGTGAATTATTTTAACCCGGAGTTTAGATTGGTAAAGAGAATCGATGCGGAAAAAGGGGAGCTGAGAGATGATAAATGGGTTCTTTCCGGCGTTATGGAGCAGGCTGCGAACCCTGCGGGGGATGACTATAAAGTTGCATTTCATGAAGAAATGGCGGTTCTTCTGGACCTGAGCCGAGAGAGCCTTCAGCGAATGGTTAAAAAATCGGAAGAGATGCGGTTTTTTGAGCTTTTGAAATATATCAGAGATATTGAAGCGGACGGATACGATGCCGTTCCTTACAGGGTCGACCTGCAGGCAAAAATTGCTTTTCCTTTTGTCTGTATTATCATGTGTCTTGCAGGCGCCGGTATCGTGACCCGAAAGACAGGCGGGCAGGGGATTGCAACCGGCATCGCATGGGGCATAAGCATCGCTTTTATGTACTGGATTTTCTATAGCTTCTGCGTTTCACTGGGCTATGGCGGAATTTTACCGCCTCTTATTTCCGTATGGCTGGCAAATTTTGTTTTCTTATGCATGGGAATAGTTCTAGTGCAAAAAAATGTATAGGTGTCTCCGGGAAAAAAGTACTGCATGGAAAAGCACGCATGAAATTATGGCTTTTTTAAAAGGGCCTGGCACTGTTTGTATGGATAAATCATGAGATCGCAGCTGTATAAACAGATAGAATCGGTAGTGGCGGGCAGGGGGCAAAATGCCTTTTTCCTGTTGAGATATCTATTGTACATAGCCTCCATCTGTTATGGAGGAGCAGTCAGGCTGCGGGTGTCACTATTTGACAGGCGGATTTTAAAATCCGGAAGATTGCCGTGCAAAGTGATCTCCATAGGCAACCTGACCGTGGGGGGCACCGGCAAGACGCCCATGACTATCTATGTGGCCGAACTTGTACAAAAACTTGGTTATGTGGTTGCAGTAATCAGCAGGGGATATAAAGGCGAACTGGAAAAAACCGGTGGGGTTGTAAGCAACGGCAAAACAATATTAATAGGACCTGAAAAGGCAGGTGATGAGCCGTTCATGCTGGCCGGCAGGTTAAAAAATATCCCTGTAATTGTGGGGAAAAATCGGTTTGAAGCCGGGATGCAGGCTGTAAAGAAATTTAATCCGGATGTTATTGTGTTAGATGATGCTTTTCAACATTTGAAGCTTCAACGTGATATTAACCTGGTACTTTTGGATGCAAAGCGTCCTTTCGGAAATTCTCACCTTTTACCAAGGGGCAGCCTGCGGGAACCGCTCTCCTCTTTATCGCGCAGCCATGCATTTATCTTTACCAGAACAGATATTGCTTCAGGTTTCATTGAATCTTTTACAGGTATTAACAAGTATATTTTATCTCGTCCGATTTATCGTACGACACATATACCTCATATACATAAAGTCGTAGATAGTTATAAAGATACAACCTGTATAGATGTATCAAAAAAAATATTATTGGATATAAATATGTTAAAAGGAAAAAGGGTTTTCGCTTTTTCCGGCATTGCCCAAAATGAAGATTTTAAAAGATCAATTGAAAAAATTTCATGCAATATAAAGGGATTTGTAGGATATCCGGATCACCATTCATATTCTGATATTGATTTGTCGGGTCTGTTGCAGTCAGCAATGGCAAAGAATGTAGATTTTATCCTAACAACAGAAAAAGATTATGTCAGGATTGCCCATAAAATAGAGTGGCCTATAAAGCTTGTAGTAATCGAAATAAAAATATCATTTGGGAAAGACAAGAATTCTTTTAAAACTTTTATAAGTGGCAGGCTTAAAGCAATTTAAAGAAAGAAAAATTTAACCTGTTTTTTAGTATAGTTTACTTTGATACTATTTAAGATAGTATTTTCTACTTAAGTAAAAAAATAATTAAGTTGGAAAGGTATAATTTTAAATGAAAAAGTCAAAAATACGCCGCCTTGGTATATGGTGTTCTGTTGTCTTGTGTGTCGCGGCATTAATAGCAGGCGCAGGTTATGGCTATTGGACAATTTTTGAACATCGTTTTTTTACGGTAACTGAAAACGAAGTTTATCGTTCCGGAGCAATGCCGATAGAAGCACTGGAAAATAAAATTCAAAAATATAAAATTAAAACAGTAATAGATTTGCGAAAGCTTGACGAAAAGGTAAAAAATGAGCATGCCGCCCTTGCTAAAATGGAAGTGCGTCACTTTAATGTACCTTCAAAACAAGTGCCCGATAAAGAAACTGTAAAAGCATTTCTTAATATCATGGATGATAACAAAAACAGACCGGTCCTTATCCATTGCCATCATGGTGAGGGAAGAGCGGTTCTTTTCTCGGCCATATACAGGATTGAATATGAAGGTTGGCCAAACGATCAAGCAAGGTGCGCGTCCAGGTTAATATTGTATAAAAGCAGTTTCAGTGCGGGCAGTAAAAAAGGCATGTTTCTAAAAAATTATATTCCCAGGTTTCACAGTTATGATTAATGTAATAGTCTGACCTAATATTGGTGTTTGTTTTAAATAAATAGAAAAAAATATATCAGAGGTATATTGAAAATGAAATTAGTTGTTCCACGATTTAGTAGATTGCCGCAATTGATAAGATTTTTAGTTATCAGCATATTTATAAACGTGTTAATTTTTACAGTTTTCCGCATGATTTTCTGGACCGCATTCAATACTCCTGAAGATAGTATTCCTAATCATATTTTGTTTAAGTCTTTTTATATAGGGTTTAAATTCGACATGCGGCTAGCATTGTTCATTCATTTGCCGATCTTGCTTTTTGCATGGATTAAAACAGTTGCAATATTTGATACAACATTCGGCAGGAGACTTTGGAGCATATATTTAACAATAGTGAATTCTATTATCCTGTTTTTTTATTTTTTAGATTTAGGACATTATGAATATCTTGAAAGTCGGGTGGATGCAACTGTGCTTAGATTTTTTTATAATCTGAAAGAATCGTTGCAAATGGTATCTGAAAGCTATCCTGCTTTTTGGATATCAACTGTTTTAATATTATTAATAATAGGATACGCCTTTATCATCAAAGTAGTGATATCACAATTATTCCACCGAAAATATGCAAAAATGGGGAAATGGAATACTATCATTATAACAATTTGTTTTGTTTTCCTTTATCTGTTTGGGATATATGGAAAGTTTGCCTATTACCCATTGCGATGGAGTGATGCATTTTTTTCTACATATGAATTTGCATCCGCAGTATCGCTTAATCCGGTACTTTATTTTATTGATACTTATAAAAACAAAGATGTGAAATATGACGAAAAAACGGTGAGAAAGTATTATGATACGATTGCTCCATATTTAGGGGTCAAGGAATTGGACAAAAAAGGTTTAAATTTTATCAGGACAACTGATAGGGGCAACCATAAATCAGGTAAACCTAATATCATAATGGTTTTTTTGGAATCTTTTACTTATTATAAAACGGGTATCTCAGGCAACCCCTTGAACCCGACTCCACACTTTGATGCTTTAGTCAATAATTCACTGCTTTTTAAACGCTTCTATACACCTCATGGCGGAACGGCACGATCTGTTTTTACGGCAGTGACAGGAATACCTGATGTTGAATTGAATAAAACCTCTTCCAGAAATCCTTTGGTAGTAAGGCAACATACCATTATCAACGCTTTTAAAGGTTATGATAAATATTATTTTCTCGGCGGAAGTGCAAACTGGGGAGAAATACGCGGATTACTTTTACACAACATACCAGATCTGCATATTTTTGAAGAGGGTAGTTATTCATCTCCTAGTGTAGACGTGTGGGGTATTAGTGATCTTAATCTTTTTGAAGAAGCAAATAAAGTATTTAGAAAAAAGAAAAGCAAATCTTTTTTTGCAATAATTCAAACATCCGGGAACCATAAACCTTATACTATACCGGATGATAACAGGGGGTTTAAGGTTTTAGCAGCCGATGAGGATGAGGTCGTGAAATATGGATTCAGATCTGTTGCAGCTTTTAATGCTTTTAGGTTTATGGACCATAGCCTGGGTATCTTTCTAGAAAATGCAAAGAAAGAATCTTACTTCAATAATACGATATTTGTTTTTTTTGGTGATCACGGCCTGG
>Ga0207996_1001121_pt1 | contig 19971 bp, 16 predicted proteins | sample AntAceMetag02UKG_FD_184773 | JGI IMG/M metagenome (GOLD analysis project Ga0207996, IMG submission 184773) | Saline lake microbial communities from Ace Lake, Antarctica - Antarctic Ace Lake Metagenome 02UKG (SPAdes) (version 2) | ecosystem: Environmental > Aquatic > Non-marine Saline and...
TTTTATGCCACCGTCATCTGATTTTGAATAAGTTTCTTCAGCATAATCATATAAATCTTTAACTGATTTACCTGAAACAAGTCTATTGGGTTCGGGATTTACATATTCATCATCGTACCCTATAAATTTTCTGACTGGGTTTTCGCCCTTACCTCCTAGGTCAAGACTATTCATAATTCCCCCTTATATAGAACACTTAATTGAGTATTCACCTGTTATGGGTTGAAGATTGGCTAAACTAATTACAGCATTGTCCTTATCTGTATAGCTATTATCTGTTATAACAAGATTGCCCTCTGCATCTGCCACAACAACATTAACAAGCTTTACCCCTTGCTTATGGTTTGCTGTAAATTTTCCGTCAATTAAGCTCTCATCCGAAAAACTAGCTTCATAAGGCGGAGCTCCGCTATCTGTTTCAACAAACTGACCTTTATTATCTGTTGCGAGTGATTTGTTTCCTTCTGCACCTTTAAGAACGAATACTGGGCTTTCAACTGAATTGTGTACTGTATTAGACATTTTACTTTCTCCTTTTATTATTGTTATTTATGGGTCTGTTCTATCAACGATTGCTTTATATGTTCCTTCTATCGGCCTTAAATTATTAAGATTCAATGAAATTGTACGAGCATCAATTATTTTGTCGCCTACACGAATCCTCTCACCTTTTTCATTTGTAATATTGAACCATATATTAGTTGAGTTAAGCTCATGTGTTTTTGTAATTACTCCCTCTTCATCCAAGTCTTTATCTTCAAAGAAAAAGATGAATGGATTTTTGTCATCACTTGAAACTTCATTCATTGAGGCAAAGGCTGTGAAGCTCCATACTCCTGCTATCGGAGTAACATTAGAACAGTCAATTACACCTTCAACTGTTCCCATGTAAATGTCCATGTGCTGTTCATTTCTATTGCCGTCAAACAGCGTTTGAACCATATTCAAAGTTGGCAAGCCATGATTAAAATGTAGCTTTCCATCAACCAAATCATCATTGTCAAAAGTTATAACATATTTTTTAACGTTAGGAGATGGGCTTCCACCTTCTGCTGAAAGATTTATTGTTATAGTTTTTGTTTCTTCATTATATTCAGATGGTGAGTTTTGACGAACGGTGCTATCATCTGATTCAACAATTAATGTTTTAGCCCCGCTACCTCCTGTTTCACGAGCAATCTTAGATATTTCCTGACAAATTTCTGTGAGTTTATCCAACGCATGTTCTACTTGCTGGGGAGGTAAAGCACCGCTTCCTATAAAATCCTCCAACTGAGTAATGTCAGTGTAACGAATTGCGTATAATTTATAAGGTGCTTCATAGGCCAATTTTGTTCTTATAATGCCACCATTTAACAAGCTAGGGGCATTTCGCACAACCTCGTAATCAGTTCCGTACACCAATGGTGTATAAACATTATCTAAGACCTGAAACAAGTGCATTTCTTTTTCTGAGTTTATACGAAAGTTGAAATTCCAATCCGTAGTTACACCGTCACAAATAAATGTGTCGTAAAAAATTGTTTTTGATATAGCCATGCTTTACCTCTTATTTATATTTTGTGATAACATATAACTTCCAAGTGTCCAAAAATCACCGCCACCTACACCGCTTGCTAAGGATGAAGCCCTGCCAAGCTGATATATCTCTCGTGGTAAATTCTTTTTCCATAATAACCTTCCACGATTATCTCTTTTTTCTGTTATGAAATCAAGCCCAAGCTCACCTATCCCAAGTATACCACGAACTAACTGTGCTCCTGCGGAGGAAATCGGTTCTGATATTCCACTTTTTTTATAGCCTGTCTGTGCAATAATACCTAGCAATAAACTGCCAAGCTGACCTGTTGCCGCAGTAGCTACACCAAGAGATTGACTTTTCATTTGCGATATAAGATTTTCTGCGAAATCCTTGTTTTCCCTACTATTAAAAATTTCTTCTGTAGCTTCCCTGCGAGCAGCACTTACTAATGCTTTTATCAACATTATTTGTACCATGCTTATTCCAAGTGATGTTAATGTCCGCATGGCCATGTCTGTATTCTGCTTCTGGACAAGATTAGTAAACGACTGCACTTCAAGTGCGTAATTCTTTATTAACTGTGAACTGAAACGCATAGTCAAAATAGCTAGAAAACTTCCACTTCTAGCCAAGGCAGGTCTGTCAGTTCTGTAAAACGTAGGCTGTGTCCTATGTACGACTTGCTCTGTCCTACGAGCAACAGCATCCCATTTATTGTCACCTGTTAATGTCGGCTGTGTGGCTTCTACTTCTGCTGTTACAGCATCCCATATTGCCGATATAGTAGCATTGTCATTATGCTGTATTCCCTTCATACCTGTTTGTGCCACCTTGCCAACTTTAGTTTTCACATCAGCAATCTTACCTAAAGCTTCCCCTGCACTCCACCCAATCTGCCCTCTATATCTCATAAACAGGTTGGATGAATATTTACCCATAAAATCAAATTTAGTTGCGAGGTTTGATTTTATATATTTCGGCAGATTAACTAGCCCTTTACTCCAATATTTAGTTTCAATTTCTCCACGAGCAATGTTATAGGAAACTGGTTGCATAAACATAACAGGAACATTAAACGACAGTGCACCTTTTGTTAGCGTATTAATACATGAACCTACCCATGAATCCATTGTCTGTTGATATTTGTTTGTTTTTAGGTCTGTCATTAATTGATTTAAAGCTTTCCATGACTGACTTCCGTATGTATTAGTAAGTGCTTTTTCTAATCCATGAGTTTTGTTTCTTAAAACTGCATCCCCTAAACGATAGGCTTCAGCAAATCCGTAATACTGTGAATCCTTTTTCAGTGACCCCATTAAAATATTCCTAGCATTTCCTATCATAATTGGGCTGTTAGATTTCTGGTCACGCTGTTTGTACGGATTCATAGTTGCTGCGGTAGTTGCCATAAATTCTTTAATGTCGTTTATAGATGTAGTGGGTTTATAAATTTCGTTATAGGCGTTAGTGTCACCCTTTGAAACAAATAACGGAAAGTAATCTGGAACAGTTGCTATATCATATCCTACAAGGCCACGAGAACGTTCGTTCAAGTAAGCTGAAAGCATATTGTACGAATCTCTAGTGTGGCTCGCCACTGTCATTAAATCGGTATTAGAGTTCATTATCTTATACATGGTCTGTAAAGTTGCATCGTTTATCTTGTGATGTGAAATCCCACCTTTTTTAGATTGTTGTCTTACTCCACCTTTAAGTAAATGATTAAGCCCCAATTCCTGTTCTGCGGTAAGATACATACTAATTACTTCGTATTTACTAAGCATAAACTTCTTACCATTAGCATCTGTAAATTCGTGTTCGGACTGCCCCCATTTCAAGTCATTAATCTTCTCACGTTTTCTGCCGAATACGGCTTCATCTAATTCGTAGAAAGCACGTTGCACGCTATCTTTTAGCGATTCTGAATGTTGCATATTTTCAGAAAACACTTTTGAAAGTGTACCATATTTATTACCATCAAGCTTCCACATTAGAACTTCAGGTGTAAGCATCCAGTTATTATAATTTTTCCAATAATCCTGATACCAAGTATTAATAATTTTCCCGTCAGGCAGTTCAAAAATATGTTCTTGTAGCTTATTACGCTTGCTGAAAAATGAATGTTGTTCCTTGTGGATTTTTGAAGCGGCATTATTAACTAGCTTTTCAAATTTCGCTTTTAACTCTTTCTGCGGATTATTCCGAACCTGTCGATAAAAGTCCATTACTTCGACAAATACCCTAAGTTTACTGTCTGACATTGCACCAACTGTATTTTTCTTTCCTGAATATCCATAAAGATTGTCGATCGCAGTTGTTACCCATTTAGGGATATCGGCTTCGTCAACTGAAATTTTAATTCCCTCATCAATAGCATCCATTATTTCATTTGTAAAATCAGTGTCCATTAAAGCTTTCTGTGAAGGTACGTCTAAATTCTTTATTACCTGTGGTGTAGATTTAGCTTTTTTTATTTTCTTTAATGAGCTGATAATAGATTTATAGGCTAGAGAATTACGCTTATCTCTGCTTGCTGATTCAATGGCATTAATGGCCGCACCTAATTTATTATCAAAGGTTTTTTCTGTAGCAATACTTACGTCTTTAATTTTGGTTAAGATGGAAGCTGGCAGCTTTATACCCTTAAACGCTTCTCTCGCCTGTTTAGTTAAATCACCTATGGTCTGCTCTTTGTTTTTAGTGAAGTTAGCTTTTTTACGCAGGGCATCTAAGTTTTTATTTAGGTCGGTATTTCTACGAATAAAAGAAGCAACTTCAGCCTGTAGGTTTTTAATTTTAGATTGCTGTGAGACAACGCCCTGTTTTCTGCCAACCGAAAATGGGGTAGCTTTTTTGGCTGTTGTCTTGGTCTTCTCAAACTGCGTAGTATTAAAATAATTAAGTTGCTCTCCAATCATTTTAGGAGTTATATTTTTTGTGGCCATAGGCTCAATAATATTCTCAATATAGCTTTTGGATTCCTTGGCAGATAGGTTTGTTTTTGCTAAAGAGCTTAACTCATCAACAACCATTTTATTATATTCAGGCTGTGCTTGTTCTGAAATTACTCCTGCTTCATTAGTTGTGTCAGCACCCTGCATTTCCTGTTGTAAAGCTATCAGGTTATTTGTTGATGTACGCTTTGTATAAGCATCGGAAATCTTTTTCAACTCGGGTTTATAGGAATCAGGGAAACGCTTTTTCATTACCTCATAAAGAGCTTTTGCTTTAATTTCCTGTTTAAATGCTTCGCTATTTACAAGCTTCTCAGCATTGGAATAAAGCTCTGACAAGTGTGGGTCAATCGCAACACCGAGACTTTTTCGCATAGATTCTTTAAATTTATTATAATCACCCTTTGCATCAACAAATTTCTTTGCCGACAACTGAATACGCTTGCTGACAACTTCTAATCCCTCACCTATTGCACTGCCTACGGAACGCATTTTAGTCATACTGATTTTTGAAACATGTTCTTTTAAGAGTGCTGAATGTTTTTTAACAAAGTCCAAATAACTCGTAGGTGTATCCATCCCTGCATCCTGTAGTAATTTCTTAGGATTTTTTCTGTAAAAATCAATAGCCTTATTTACTTCCTTCGCTCTTGACTGTTCAGTAGTCAGGGTTTTTCCTTCTTTTTCCATAACTTCAAATTCGTACAGTTCACGACTGGCCTGAGTGAAAATTGTATTAAGTTGCTCTTTGGATTCTAAGTGTGCTTTGATTGTAGTTGCTGCCTTTAATGAATCTGCCTCACTACGCTTCTGAAAGTCAGTAACAAACTCCATAGGTGTTTCAAAGCTATTTATATATTTACTGCCATACTGTTGTTTTGCGGTGTCGTACATACGCTGTAATACTCTGTCGCCTTGTGAACGAGAAGTACTTATAATATGGCCTACAACAGAATCACCAACAGATTCACCAATAAATGCAATAGTCGCAAGTTTGAACTTTTCAGGATCATCACCCATAAGGGCTTCATAAGTTCTCGGCCTCCACCAAGGCAAGGTTTTTATCATTACGTCAAGATTATTTGCAATAGCTTTTTCCTGAGCTTCCTGCTCTCTTAATTCACCCTCTGTTCCAACTGCACCTGCTAAAAATCCACCAAGCCCTTTTCCTGCAAGTTTCTTAATTCCCTTTGCACCTTCACCAAACTGACCTGTCATAAAACCTAAAGCATTAGCAGCTAGGTTTATATATAAGGATGGAACAAATGTTTCTGTATATACGTTATTAAGTTTTTCTTCTTCTATGCCCTTCTGCTGGGCTTCTGATACTGCCTGAGTTCCGTTTTGATTAGCGATATAATAAGCCGTTGCTGTAACAGAATTAGCGTAAGCCATTCCCTTTGCTGCCTTAGCTCCAAGCTGAAAAGCATAAGGAATTGAACTTGCTATCTGTGCCGTTTTAACAATCGGAAGTATTTGCATCCCCAAACTTGTACCTTGATACAGCCAAAAACGTGGGTCGGCCGCCCATTCATCAGAAGTTAAAGTTTGCTGTGTCTGCGAAGAAAGTTCAGGTCTATAAGCTTCAATACGTTTTACTGCTTCATTAGCCATTTCAGGTTGCCCTAATAATCTATAAGCACCGCCAACTGAACTTTCCATAAAATCAAAGGCGAACTGCCCGACTGCTTCAAATGCAGTTGCATCAACTTGCGATTCTTTAGGTGCTTCATCACTCGGAGAAAATAAGTTAAAAAGTGTGTTTGCTTCAGGTAATGGGCTTTTTTCTTCAGGAAAGTAGCTTAATGAAATTGCCCTGTATACGTCTTCATCTTTTTCCGAACCACAATAATGTTTAGCCCACTGTGGAAATGATTTATAAGCATCACCATAAGTTATTCCATAGGTTTCTGAAAGTTTAAGGCTGTTTGCCACACGCTGTTCATGTTGCGTATCGCTCATATCAGGAGAACTTATTTTGCTCATATCCACAAGCATATTCTCACTATCACCAAAGTATTGATTAATACCTTGCTTGTTAGTGTCAATGGTATTCCTGTCAAAGAAAGTTTTTAATTTTTCGTTTGTAGGATACATAATTTATTCTTTTTCCTTCCATCCCCACCATGTTCGTTCCAGTTCGTCTCCGCTCCAATCCCTATTACCAAAAAAATTACTCCAAAATCCTTTTTCTTTTTCCGCAGGCTTATAAGGCAATCCCATTGCTATATTAGCCATACTATTCTGTAAATATTTCCAGTTATATTTCTTATTTACCCAGCTATCAAACATCTTACCCATTTCTTCAGGGGGCATATCTTTAGACGTGTTAGCCCATAAAACCAACTCTTGTACCGCTCTGCCGTAAGTCGCTTCTCTTTTTCCTGTCGTATCTCCAAAAATGTTAGGATTATTTTCGTGAACATTTTTTAGTATCTCTAAATACTGCGTTAGTGCTGGTGTACCCTTTTTCCACGCATCTGAACCTATAATTTTCACCTGTTCCAATAAGCTGTCACGCCATTTTTCTGGTATGTATAAAGAATGAATTTCATTAAGAGCTTGTTCTGCATTAATTCTGCTATTCAGAAGCTTGTCTATTATCAGGTTTGAATCTCCCAAGTCATTTTCAACATCTCTTCTGACACTCATATCTTTAGTGTTTTCAGGAGTGGGAAGGCCATGAGCCACTATACGTCTTTGATTGTCTGCCAGTTTTTTTGATACTAAATTATTTTTTTCCCACGCATCCACTTCGTTCTTATCAAAATTACCTGTAGGGAGTAATTGTATAATCTTTTTATTATCTTCTTTTCTGAGTACTTCAATGCGTTTAGTCAGCTTATTTTTTGCGTTAAGCCTACCAGCTTTTCCTATATTTGGATATGTCTTATCGTTATCCATATCATCACGCATTTTCGTAACGTCTAAAAGGTATTCACTATTCAGCATGTTATTCACAAGTTGCTGCTCAATATCCTTGTATGCTATAGCTTTTTTAAGCGGAGCTGCATTTCTAGGTATAATCATAGTTGAAGCCTGTAAATCAATGTTTTTATCAACAGCCTCAAAAGCTACATCTTTAGTCATCATTGTTACATTTTTTACTATCTGAGCATTTTGTGCATCCGCTGTACTGCGTAAATTCTGCACTCGCTGTGCTCTGGTATGAACTTCTGTACGAACTGAACAGCGTACCATTTTATTATCAATACTTGAACGTGCAAATCCCTGAACTTGCGGAGTATAATTCTTCCCTATTTTCGATACCTGTTCCTGTAGTTTTGCGTATTCTTTTGTATAATCATCCACATTAGGATTCATTTTTATCTTTTCATCATAAGCATAAATCGCAGTGGCTACAGTATTTTCATAATCCGATGCGTTTATTTTAGTTTCGGCAAGCTGCATTTTACCCGCATATTGAACGGCTGCCTGAATACTATTCATACCACGCTGAACAGGCGTAATGTCAGGCGTACCTATATTAGGCATATTAGGCATCAACGTGACACCTGAAGCCATACCACCCTGTTGAGCTTTTGTTACTTGCCCTTTTAATGGACTATCATTTAAAATCTGTAACTTTGGCATTATATTACTCCGAAAAATTAAAGTTTGATTTCGGCAACATGCTTGTGTATGGATTTGTCATAATACTTGAAACCTCATTAGAAAAGTTATTTCCTACACTCCATTTGTTTATGCCTGTATTTGGCATATTTGGCTGTGGTGTTTTATTTGAACTAGTTGCAAGCGAGACAGCACTTCCGATACCGCTTCCGATTGCACCAGTAATGCCTATGCCTGCCTGAACCCAAGCCATTGTCCCCTGTTGTTTAGCCCATTGAGATTGCATTTGTCCGACTGTTACTGCATCTTTGCCCTGCTGTTCAAGCATAAGTGCATTTGTCTTTGCATTTCTAGCATTTAAGTCTGCTTCCTGCCAATCAACTTCACCCTGTCTGCGTATTGACAGTGCACGTTTTTCACCTTCCATAGCAGTCAATCCCATTACTTCAAGTGGGCTACCTTCCATTGCTAAACCAGCACCAGCGGCAGCCACTTCCTGACTTGCGAGAAGTCTGCGTAAATTACCTCGTTCAGATTGTTCGTTTTGTAGTGCTACCTGTTGAGCTTGATTAGCTTTTTGCTCTGATATAAATGCGTCATTACGTTGTAATTCTGCCTGATAATTAGCCTGTCTTTGCTGTTGAAGAGCGTTAAACTCAGCCATTTCAGCTTGATATTCTGCCTGTTGTGCTCCCTGTACTCCACTAACTATAGAACCAGTAATGCTAGCAGCCATGCTTCCAATGGCTGCAAGTGCTAGAAGTGTACTTCCAAATACTGTTGTGAAAAGTGCCATGATTAATCGCCTTTGTATACTAAGTGTGTCATTTTTTTATCTGTTTGCTCAAATCCTGCTTTCTCGTAAAGCTTAATTAGCCCCTTGTTTTCAGCAGAAGTAAAAATAAATGAATATCCAAGTTTTTTTGCTATGCCAACAAGATGGTTAATTGATATTTTTATACTCTTTAAGCTTTCTCTCGGTGTGTTTTTAGGATTAGTTACAATCCATTCAACCATTGCAACAATCGTTGAACTCTCCAAGTAAAGCCATCCAAAGCATAGCTTTTTATCGTCTTCATAAACACAAACGCCAATAGTAGGCAATATTAAAGGATTAAAGGGAGGCCACCCATGTTCTACTGTAAATTCATTCAGATCTTTAAAATCTGTTATTTTTGAAAATGGTCTAACTTCAATCATATACTTACCCCCTATATAGCGTTTATAGTAAATTCGGGAAAAATATTTAATATTGTCATTGGTAATGGTTCGTCCTGTACTACTTGAATGTTTACTTCTCTACCTGTTTGCGGTGTAGTTATCAGTTTGTCGACAACTTGATTCTTTGGTTCTATTGCAAGGCCAATGTCGTTGTCAACTGTACGCCATTCAGGTATATAAATTGAACCTTCTGGATTCGTTTCTGTACTGACTTTTATATATGCACCCATTGTTTCAAAGAACTTTACTCCTACCCTTGTAAGCGTGAGGGGATGTGGCTCAGAAAATCCACCTTGAATCTTTGATACTATCGGCATAGGTGAGGTTATTGCTTTTTGATTGATACCTATATGAACTTTGTTTCCATACTCTTCAAAAATTACTTCTCCGTCAACCACTGTTTTTTCAGCACTTGCAGCACCGTCAATAAGAGCTTTTACTGCTTGCCCTTCAAGATGTCCTAAATTTGTAAAGGTATTCTCAACTCTATTGCAATAACTGTCATCTGTTATTTCAAAGGTAAATTCGTCATAGTAAGATTTGAAACTTGTGGAATCTATAACTTCAATCTTTGGTAATACTCGATAACTAAGACTGCCACAATCATAGAGTTTGACATCATTTCCATCCTCTAATCCATGTGCTGTTTTTGTAACGACTGTATAAAAAGTTGTAGGTTCATCAAAGGATATACTTTCCAAATCAAGGTTGTCTCCACCATAAAAACTCATTGAGCAATCAACATATTTACAATCTCTAATGGTGTCGTATTCTCGCTTATCCATACGCTCTATATATCTTACGTCTTCACCGTTAATCGTGCGTTTAACTGAAAACCAAGGTGAATCTTCATTAACTGTATTATTCGGAATTACAGCCACGCTTTCAGCTTTACCGCCACCAATAATATGTCTCGCCCAGCCTAACACACTTTGTTCTCTGTTGTAAGTAAATGTAACAACCTGACCATCTTTTCTTGTCGCCCAGAGTAAAGTTTCAGGGTGTAGAGCACAATCCATTTGCGTTAAGCCCTCACCTGTTATATGCGGAGCTAATAAGGTCATATTCGGGGAGTTAAACTTATTTTCAGCAAAGGTATAAGCGAACTCGTTTACAATTTTAGAATAAGACTGTGTATATAATACGCAATCACTCACCATAATTGCCTGTAAGTGACTTGAACCATTGGCTGACTGCTTGTTTATCTTAGGAATAGCTGAAGGAATTAAAGGTGAGTTGTTTTCGTAATCACCGAGTACACATTCAACGCCCTCTGTTCCAATTAAAAGTGCCTGTCCTGAAAGCACCCACTGCAAAACTTCAGAAGAAGGAGGACTAAATACCAAAGCATCGGTATCTAAATCTCCGACAGTAAAATCATACCAGTCATTTGTCTTTGACATCCATATAAAGTCTGGCTCTTCTTTATTAGCCGCCCACCCCAACCGCTCTTCATGTATAAAAACTGTTGAAGGATAACCATACTCTAGTGACCATGCCGCTTTACGCCACAGTTTTGTAGCAGTTGTATTGCAAGGTAAACGCCATTTAAACTCAACATCTACATTTCTAGCATCAGTAACCTTCATTATCTTAAAAGCACAATCTATATAGTGCTCGTCTACTGTAAATTCATATTTGCATTTACCTATGTCTTCAGAAGAAGTTTTAGTTGTAGTGAATTTCAGCCTGTATACCATTCCATCATGTTCTTCGTTGCCGTTCCAGTTTACGTTATAATCATCACTTGAACCAAAACTACGCACATCAACAGGAGTTACCCCGTTGTCCTCAGACTGTTGAACTACTACAGACCCATTCCAAACTCCATGCGTAAGTAAATTAAAACCCCGATAGCACTGAATCCACTCTGTCGTCTCCTCGTTTTCTGTGAACTCACCATCAAGAGTATTGTCGGTTCTAGGCTGTGATAAAGTCCATAAAGAATGAAAATCACCATCTGTAAATATATCTTCACTTGCTGTAACAGTGGTTGATAGTGTTCCTGCCTCTCCTACAGTGAAACTTGTATCAGTTACATTCATATCACGAAATGGAGGAAGACTGAAGACTACTCTGCTCATTTCCCAGTCTGTAGCATTAATACACTTTAATTGCATTTGAGAAGTGTCATTACGCACAAGCTTCATGGGATAGTAGTCTTTGTGAGCAAAAAATATTGTGTCGGCTGATTGTCCTATATGAATATCAAAAAGGTCGGATTCTTGATATGGATGAGCAACTTCATAAGGAGAGCTACCTAAAGTTATAGCTCCGTTTTCTGTCCAAAATCTCATATATTCATGTCCGAACTCAATCATGCAGTAAATTGAACTGGAAAACTTAAACTTTAATAATCTGCATTTACGGTCAGGATACTTGGCTTCACCCATATAAATAGTGCCTGGTCTTCTAGTAGTACTGCCAAAAGGGAGAATAATAGAATTTTCAAGTATTGTGCAACCGTTATGATATGCCTGCAAATCAAATCTACCAAGCATTTTAGGTGTAAGCTCGCCAGAGGTGAAAGAATTTACAGACGGAACAATTAGAGACATGGCTCGCTCTCCTTATTTCTATGAACGTCTTGGTCGTAAGAAAATAAGTTGGTTGAGGTAAGACGTTGGCGTATTTGGTCTGAAAACAACTGCATAACCTGATAAGAGTTTTCAGAATCTTTTGCGATAGCTTCCCTGCATATCATCATTGCGTTACTGGTAAACAACTGATTCATTTGTGGTGAAACTTTTAGTGGACATACCAGATTTGCCGCAATAAACCACGTTAATGATTCAGTAAAAAGCGGTGTAAACATATTCGGATCTTCTATGTACTTAGTATAAATTATATAAACTTCACTAGCGTTGGAAACAAAGCCACTTCCCATTTTAATGAGATTGCAAAACTTTAATGTCTGGTCACATAATTTGATAAACATTGAAGGGGCATTGTAGCGATATTTATATTCAAATAAAGGGTCTGGGTCTATTCTGTTAAGTTTAGCATATTCAAGGGCAAAGCTCCACTCATTTCTTTCAAGCAGTGACGGCAGGCATTGTTTATATGCAATATTCGCCATTCTCGCATTTACATCTTTTACATCCTCAATATCCTTAATTGATATGTCGGTGAATTTTGCAAAAGCCGCATTTGCTATTTCGGTTGAGCTTCGTGTAAATATCATGTTGAACTCCGTAAAAAAAGGGGGGAAGAACCCCCCATTGTTTATTTACCTATTTTTACATCTTTAGTTGGTGTTTGTTTCTTACTACACCATTCAACCACTTTGGCTTCTTCAACTCTTACTCCGTTACCATTCCTTGCCTGATAAGCCTGAATCTGGAAACGTCTGTCGCCACGTTCTGCAAGGCGAGTTTTGTCAGCACCTTCCTGTTTTCCCCAGTACATTCCTGAATGACAGAAAGCGAAACATGAACGTCCACCTTCTTTAACACTGTCAGGTAGGTATTCATATTCAATAAAATTAAATCCCATATAAGGAAGCAATCTACCTGAAGGAAGAACCTTCTGGGCGTTATAAAGAATATTCAAATATCTGTCATCCTGAAACAGTTTGTCAACTTCATCCTGAGAAACGACAAAATATAACTGATTCTGTGGGTCATTAAGGTCAACATGATTTCTCTTGAAGTGTCCACGCACCATTCTGAGTGTGTCAGAATCGAAATTATCTATCGACAAATCAGCGTTCATTGTCTGTTTGTCATCCCACTTGATAACGTCTGTGCCTGTTTCGCCCGAAATAACGTCTCTTTTAAATGAAGCCACTGCCTGTTCATCATACTGCCGTCTAAAAGCATACAATACGTCCTGCATATCTGAACTTTTAGGGTCAACAATAGACTGTATATCTTCAACATCATTATACAGTTTACCCCACTCAAACAACTCAGGAAAAATCCAACGTCTATCTCTGGAGATAGTCATGTCAGGAGTTTCACCTTTGTACTCAGTTCTTATACGTTTTTTGACGTTTGTTTCTTTTACACCCTGTATTGTGGTAGATTTCCCTCTAAACGTTTTAATGGGGAATCTACTTGCAATAAGAGATTGTTTCTGCTGTGAATAAAAGTTCACTATATCTGAAAATGAATTGAACATCCAGTCGTCAAGACCATATTCAGAAGCCGCTGCTTTTCCTACTAAAAATTCCTTAGCCATGATATAACTCCTTTAGCTTTTAGACTTAGGCGAACATCTGTTCTTTTTTCCTAAGTTCGTTTACTTTTTGAACTGTCGCTTCATGGTTGACGTGCATACCATCCCAGTACGGACTTTCCCCATTATCGAGTATCTTCCTTATTTCTGCTGTGTACTGGTTGCTACCTGCCTTTCCTGTAGAAGCGGAAGCGAGTGTACCATCCTCCAAAGTTCCTTCTACAAGGCTCAACAGTAAGTTTTTAACCACAGGCAGGTCATAGATTCCTCTCTCTTCAAAAACAGATTTAACATCAAGCTCGGTCGCAATCTTATCTGCTTCCTTCATGGCGTTGTCAAAGTTCATTCCACGCTTGGCGAAATCATCTTTGAGAATTGTCATACCCTGTTCGTTTGATACTTTCTGCTCTTCCATCAAGGATTTTTGAGAATCCATAACTCTTCCGTTATAAAAACCAAACAGTTCTTTTGCTTGGGTTTGCGTAAGATTTAATTCGTGGAATTTGCCTTTCCATTCATTCAAAGAGGCATTATCCATTTCTAATCCAGCCTCTTTAGCACCTTCAGGCTGAGTAAACTCATATTGGTCCGCTGATTCAGGCTTACCTAAACGCCCATAAAATTCACCCCAGTCTTCATCTGTTTCGGGGTTTTTCCACATGTCTTCTTTCATGCCAAGTTTTTCGGCTGTGTGCATTTTGCCAACAAGTTCATCAAAGGTTTTAATCTCAGATAATCCATCCACAGACTGCAATTCAGGATTCAAATTGTCCATCCAACCTTCAGGCAAATTGCTGTTAGAAGGTGGGGCTGTCTCCACTGTTGGAATTGTAGGTGTCTCTGTTGAATCCGTTGGTACTACTGGTGTCTCTATCGTTGGTACTGTCATTATCAAACCCCTTAATTATTAGTTGTATATTTCTTACAAAGTCCTGCTGTGCAAGTGTATACAGAACAGTATTTGTATCTTCCAAGTTCACAAAAGTTATTAATGATGAAGAAAGTCCAACCTTATTTGCCATGTCTTCCAAGACTTCCTGACCTAAAGGCGAACAGAATAATGTTCGATACTTGTCATCAATTATTCTTTTTTGACGTACTTTATTCACCTTGTGGCATACTTTCTTTTAGCTGTGATAAAACTGAATTAGGCTCTACTGATTTTGAGAGTGCAGGAACAGCTTTGGCCATACCTTCCATCTGCTCCATTTCCTGTGCCTTTTTCGCTTGCTCCATCTGTGCTTGTCTCTGTTGCATCATCTGTTCTAATGGCTTCAACCAAGTTGTTTTCATGCTTTCGCTCATAGCTATGTCACGAGTGATTATGTCAAGATCAAAGTTGTCGAGAAGTTGCGGTTGACGTTCAAAAAGAGGTAGCAACATGTTCATTGTCTTTTGGAATCCAGCATTTTGAATATTACGAATTGAAAGTGCCAGTTTATTCCGATAGGCAATTTTGAAATCGGGATATTGTCTAATCACCATTGGAACAGGGGGGAGTTTCTCTTTGGTGCGTAAAAGTAAAGCACCACAACGTTCAAGCATAACGTCAAATAATTCACATTGTAGTCTTCCCTGCGTAGGGCTAAAAAGTGTAAGCTGTTGCTCTGTACGCTCGGTAACTTCAATGGCAGTCATGTTACGCCTGTTGCCAAGTGCATCAAACATCGCCTCGTAAAAAGCTTCTCTAATGTCTAGTTTTACGTTTTCTAGTTGATGTTCGCCAAGTGGTATGTTTCCTGCGGGCTGAAGATAATAAGGTTTATCATTTCCGTAAGTAGGATTATATTTATTCTTAGCTCCTGCGGCTTGAGAAAACTTCCTTAAATCAACAACTCCACCCTGCGGAATCATGATTGGAGGGTCAACATGTTTGTCGGCAGCATACTTAATTTTGTATCGAATATAGTTAGCTTCTTTAATGCTAGGCATACATGCCATAGCAGGGCTTCTTCCGTAGTCTTCTTCGGCTTTTTTCTTAAAACGTGATACGATATACGGCATTTCCCTATAACCGCCTACAGACACAGCGTGCTTCGTTTCTCTTTCGTAGTAAATCGAATAGTAAGGGAATGATTTACTCTTGTTAGGTCTCATGTTCGTAAGCGGAGTAGGATTTTCTCTTTTACCTACAACGTGCCATATTTCAATTTTATTTACCGAGCCATCTTTGCACTCTTTTTTGTATTTATCTTGCACTGCTTGGGAAAGGTTCTTTTCTCCAAACTGATTTACAGCTTCGGTTGCCGACAAATCAAATTTTACAAAAACGGTTGAAGGTCTGCCGTATCTATCAGTTTTAAACATGAAAGTGTTTATTGGATAGCATTTGAAGAAAAATGAATTTGCCTTGGCATCCCAGTCAACATATAAACAACATGTGCCGTATGTGATTAACTGAGATATAGCCAACTGGATTTCAAGGATAAAATTGCTGGCAATAAGTTCAAGCATGAGAACATTATTCAATGCTGAGTACCAACGTTTCGCATCATCATTATGATTTACTTCATAAAGCGAACTCTCGAAAGAAAACCAATCCTGTTGATTCGGAGCACAAGTATAACTGTAAATTCCTGATTCAAGCTTCTGACGTGCGTTAATTGCCGTTTCATCGAAGATCTGCTTTGATAAGTTTGCCCCCTGCATAATTGGGCTGAGAAGATTATTGCTGTCAGGATAAACGAAGCGTTGTACTTCCATCCATAATGGATTCCACTTCATTTTAACGTCTTCACACTCTGAAATCTGTGCTTCCAAAAATTGAATTACGTCATCATCAGTCTGTTTTCTCCCACCAGTAAAATCAGGTTTGCTTATTAATGACATATTTTCCCCATAGTTGAGAATTAATCACCAAGGAGTTTGCCGTATGGTGCATCACTTGTCTCAAAGGTGTCGGTATAACCAGCACTGATTGTGCTTTTACGGCCACGCTTTTTAGACTGAGAAATAAGCTGTGCTCTTCGGGCGGCAACTTGATTTTCTGCTGTATTTATAGGCGTAGCTAGAGGTGCGGGTTTCGTGACTTCGGGTGCAGTGAATGGTGCAGGTTTCGGCATACTTCCTTTAGCCATAATATTTCCTCATAGATTAATGTTCACAAATTAAACATAACTGTTCTCTATAGTAAAAATATAATGCTGGCTAGGGGGTGTATTCTACAAACAGGGGTAAGAAACTGTTTACGCTTTATCATTCTTGTCACGTTTAAGTTACATATATGTAGATATATGACTACTACTTACTTAGAACGTATTTTTTTATTTCAACTATTTTATTCTCATAAGAGGAAAATATTGTAGCTTTTATGGAAGTATCTTCTACAAATCCACTTACTTCACAAAACTTATGACTGCGTTTATATTTTGGAGTATCGGGAAAGTGAGCGACTACTTTTGAAAGTCCAAGGTTACTAAGAAACCAAGGTGTTATATCAATAAAATATCTGAAGCCTTTAGGAAACAGACAATAATGAATCTCACCGCTATCAAAGGTTAAATCTGAAATCCAAACAAAACCTATAATCTCGTTATCAATATAAAATGAAAAGTAAGGAATCTTAACGTCATCCGCTTCCGTATGCCAATAAGGCTCATCACAATAAAATGTACGCTTAAATTTTTCAGGATTATTTTTAAATACTGCCCTGACTTCTTTTACTGTAATCCTGTCATGGATAGTTATTTTTACGCCATCTTTAGCCGTATAAAACCAAGTTTTAAAATCCAAGTTCATTGCTGTATGTCTCCATTTGCCCTATGTCATGGCCTTCATTTTTTGGGTCAGTCGAACGAAGCCATGATTGCAGTGAACTTTCTTCCTCATTTTCCTCAACGCTTGAATATCTTTCTGCCACATTTTCAAGTATTCCAGTTTTAAGAAGTTTACTTAACCCACGCAAGTTATCACAACCATGTGACCATATATGACCTTTTTTGGAAGTGTCAGTATAATTATATTTTTTAACACTGTTGAGTAAATCTTTGCAGAGATAGTTTATTTCAAACTTGTCGAACTCTTCTCTAGTACGTTCAATTCCTTCCTCAACTCTGCCGTCTCTTTTTACAGGAAATACCATAAATCCCTGACTTTCAAATATTTCCCTAGGCGTTTCGCCACCCACAATACCTCGTCTATTGGCATCCCAAGCGGTAAAAAGAATCTGTATTTGTGGATATTTAGCTTTTATGTTTTCTCCATGAACACGCACTTTAGTGCTACCCTCTTCATCATAATCAAACATTCTGACATTTTTTTTCTTATACTGAAAATAAACAATCGAGGTAACGTCATCCATGCCAAAATCAATTATAGCAAATGTAGGCAATTCGGGGTCTCTGGTAACGCTACTACTAACACGCTTCTCCATCTTCATAATTTCAAATTGTGTTCGGTAAGTCGCCCTAGCTTCATCAACATCAAGCACTATGTTAAAATATTCCCTCAACGCTACTTCATAGTTGATTTTTCCAACATTTATACTCTGCTGGATTTTTGATAATGGAATTTGCTGTGTGTCTCTTATATCCATGTCCTGAACATAATAACCAGCTTCATGGCAAGCACGTTTGTATAAATTATATTGTGCGTTCTTATTACGAATCGTTCCAAGCAAAATCATGCGGCCATTGTTCATCGTGATAATCGGTTCGATTAATTGAAAGGCTGAAAATTTGCAGATAAAAAACTCTGAAAAAACTGCCACGTTGGCGTTCATTCCAACATTTTCTGTGAAGTCTGAACCATAAAATTGAAGAGTTGAACCATTTTTGTAGGTGACTATCATGTCTTTATTGTTCAAATGAGCAACTAGCTCTTTAGGAAATAAGTCTAAATACTTCAGACCTTCTGTAGTTTTACCTATCCAAATAATGTCTGAAGCTAATTTGCGTGTAGGTAAAAAATAAATCACACTAATATTATTCAAGGCCATCGAGCAACTAAGCATACTAAGAACGCTTAAATCTTTGCCAGTTAGCCGTATCGGCGATTAGAAAGCCAAATATGATTCTTCATCCCATACTGCCATGCTTGCCATGACGGTATTTGATACCAGCGGGGTTGAAGTTTTGGGAGAGTGATATTCACGATATACCTACTCTCAATAATTGGCTACAATCGGCGATACGCTTGTAGACCCTTTCTTTGGTTGTTATTTTTTGATTATTAGATACCCACTTATAAGGAAGCGAACCACTTTTACTAAAATTACAATTAGCACAAGCACAAACCAAATTATCGCTCATCTCTGCTTTGTTCTGTTGATTTAATTCTTTTCGACAAGTCTTGCAAGTATGATAATAGCCATCTTTTGACGAAGAAGATTTATGGTATTCACTTAATAATTTTAATTCACCACACTTATGACATCCTTTATTCATACCAACCTGCCACTCTTATCGCTTTGCACATCCGAACTATACCAAATGTCCTCTATCGCTAAATCAAGTGTCTCCGCTATTAAAAAAGCATTTCTAAGCGTTATAGAATGACCATGATACAAAACCCTATACAGTATCCGCAACGATACACCTGATTCCTCTGATAACCATTTTATCTTTGTTCCACGAATGACGAGAATACGCTTTAAATTGTTTTGCAATATCATTTAAAAATATTCCTGCAATATCGGGTTAATAGAAAACGTGCCAATAGGCGGGGGACAATTCTAACATAATGCAAAGGTGACAAATATGCAACCTTCCAAAATTACAATTTATTGCGAAGGGAACATTTAATAGAAAAAATCTAAGTAGAGTTCCGATGTCGGGTCTATGAAAGTTGGTTTTTCAATTTCTCTAGGTATTTAAGTTTTTAATAGTGTAGTTTTTTATTGAAGGTGTGAGTAGGGTCGCATAATAACCAATATGTTAAATAGTAATTATACCCTTAGTGTATTGGTAGTAGGTAAGTTATAACTAATCACTAAGTTAATAAACTACTTATTGATTAACTACAATTATTTGTTCGAGGCTAAACGCTTTCAAATAGGGGCGCTACGCCTATTTACTCGTAACTGTCTATACCTTTGGGCCAGGCCGCCTATTTACTCGTAACTGTCTATACCTTTGGGCTTATTAGGTAACAGGCTTTTATCTTTATGGCCATGAACAAATACATTTGCATGCTTCTTTAAATCTTTTAATAGAGATTGCTGCTCTTTATTAAAAGCGGGTAGATTTCTATAATCTGTTATAGTTACATTAATTATGGGGTCAGTTTCACTATCAAACTGCTGAAGTTTTGTAATCATTAGAACGATTTTACTTTTTAAATCTGGGTCATTTACCTTTAATGCTTCTCTTTTTAGCTCGTTTATGCAATTATCACGAGTTGACAAATAGGTTTTTAGTTTATCTGGAGAGAATAGACCTTCCTTAACCTTATCTTTATTTAGTTTATTAATATAACTATTAACTACTTCTTTTATAACATCTTTAATAGGTTTACTAATAACCATAGTAAAATAACTATATAAACCTTTATGTGGTACATTATATTCCTTATAGTCATTAATAA
>Ga0207996_1001123_pt1 | contig 19958 bp, 15 predicted proteins | sample AntAceMetag02UKG_FD_184773 | JGI IMG/M metagenome (GOLD analysis project Ga0207996, IMG submission 184773) | Saline lake microbial communities from Ace Lake, Antarctica - Antarctic Ace Lake Metagenome 02UKG (SPAdes) (version 2) | ecosystem: Environmental > Aquatic > Non-marine Saline and...
TTAAATATAACAAAGTCCCAATCGTTTATTCGGTTGGGACTTTTTTTTATCAAGACTTGATTTAAGAATCCGTTAGCGGAGACTTGAATTAAGGATTGGTGGATATGTCTCATTTTTCGTTACAAAAACCCCGATAAGACTCAGTTGCAAGCACACTTTCATTTCGTCGTAGCAAGTTGAAATAATACACAAAAAAAATATTCTTAATTCTTTCCTTTGCGTCTTTGCGTGAATCTTTCATTAGTCGTTTTTAACTCAACCGCCTTCGGGTTCAGGTTCAACGAATATACGATGAAGGTTTGCAATCAGTTTTGAAGGAGTGATTGCAGCTTCATCATATTCATCAAGCAGAATATCTGCAACCTCACCATGAATGAATGCACCCACACGAGCAGCATCGTACGGAGAAAATTTCTGTCCGAGCAAAGATACAATAATACCGGTGAGTACGTCACCGCTTCCTCCAGTGGACATTCCTGGATTACCAGTAACGTTGAAAGTGATATTCCCGTCAGGGTCAGCGATTATTGACGTACTTCCTTTAAGAAGAAGAGTAAGGTTGTAATCACGGGTAAATTCTTTTATGTGTGCTAGAGTATCACTTTCTATCTCTTCAATAGTATGACCACATAATCGGGAAAATTCCTTGATGTGAGGAGTAAAAATATAAGGTTTTCCTGCAAGCTGTTTTAGAGCAGTTTCTTCTTTCTCAAAGGCATTGATCGCATCTGCATCGATAATTGCGGGGATATTATTCCGTGCAAGGAATTCCCGAACAAATTCAGCAGTTTCTTCATTTCTGGAGATACCCGGTCCTATCGCGACTGCATCACAGAACTCGACAAAATCGAGCACTTCATCAAGTGCATTAAGAGAAAATGTCTGGTGCTTGGTCTCTGTGACGCCTCTTGTCATTACCTCAAGCAGACTGACTTCAAATACCGTACCCAAGCTTTTTGGATGAAGGAGAGTTATCAAGCCGGAACCCATTTCCAATGCAGCTTCGGAAGCCATTACACCAGCTCCGGTCAAACCCGGTGAGCCGGCAAGAATAGCAATTTTTCCATAGTCTCCCTTGTGAGTATTATCCCTTCTACGTGGAAAATAGTGGAGTACATCCGGTAAAATTTCTGCGACAGGGGGATTTTCTTCATAAGCGAGCTCAGGTATGCCAATATCAACGATATACATTTCTCCGCAAAGGTCGCGTCCCGGATACAGCACATGACCATATTTCATATTTGCCATTGTGATAGTTATATCCGCCTGGATCGCTATATTTGCGATAGTTCCCTTCTCAGCATCGAGCCCGGAAGGTATATCGATTGCCACTATGATCACATCAAGTTCATTAATGACTTCAATCAGATTTTTCCTATAACCAGTTACTTCGCCTGTAAGCCCGACACCGAAAAGTGCATCTATAGTCACATCAAAATCATAGAACTGATCGATGATTTTATCAAGATCTTCATTGCTGGATATATATTGAAGCTCGCAATGCATTTTCTGCAGGATCAGGTGGTTTGTTTTTGCGAGAGGGGAGAATTTGACTTTGTCACCCACAATATAACAGCACACATCAAAACCGTGATTATACAGCCACCGGGCGATGACCATGCCGTCTCCTCCGTTGTTGCCTGTACCGCAGATAACTGCCACGGAGTCCGAGTCTTCCAGCACTTCCATCTCAATGATCTCTGCGCTTTTCTTTCCAGCGTTTTCCATTAAAATGATTGGTTCAATACCAAATTGCTCCTGTGCAGTTTTATCAAAATATCTCATTTCTTCAGGACTTAAAATATACATGTGCACCTCATTTATTCTTTTTTGTGAGCATTATTTCTATTGTAGTCCCTTCATCCGGCTCGCTTTTTGATATATATATCTTACCGTGATGGAACTCTTCAATGATCCTTTTTGTTAACGCAAGTCCCAAACCCCACCCGCGCTTTTTTGTAGTAAAACCGGTATTGAAAATAAATTTCTGGGCTTTTTTGGGAATACCGCATCCTTCATCTTTGATCTGAATATAAAATTTATCGCCCTTATCATAGGTGATAATGAAGATATTTCCAGACTTGTCCTTCAATGCATCTATGGCATTCTTGATCAGGTTTTCAAGTGCCCATTTGATGAGATCGGGGTCAAAGCAGATGACTTTGTCTTCAGCATGATTGATGTAATTAAGATTGACCTGTTTATTTGAGCGGGGAATGCGCTCGCGAAAATAATCAAGTGTTTCGTAAATGGTTGCTTCGATATTTGCCTGTTTTATTTGTATGTCAGAGCCGACTTTTCCAAATCTGGATGCGATCTTATCAAGATGGCGCACATCCTCTTTCATGCTTTGAACAACATCATCCATTTGCTGGATATTTTTACACTCTGCAGCTTTTGATTTAAGCACCTCCAACCATCCAAGGAGAGATGTGATCGGTGTACCAAACTGATGAGCTGTTTCTTTTGCCAGAGCCACCCACAAAGATTCCTTTTCCTGTTTTTTCATCAGGGCAAGACCTGAGATTCCAACAGCTATGAAGAGGATAACAATGAAGAATTCGAGGTAGGGCAGGAAGTTCAATTTTTTTATTGTTTGAGAGGAACTATATAAAATTTTCGAGATCACCTCACCGGTTTGAGGTTCTTTTAGCAGGATGAAAGTTTCGTTCTTCTCCATATCAAAGGCAACCTCTTTAAGTTTCTCTATGCTTATTTCCTGATCAGAAATCTTGGATTCTATATTTTTCCAGTATTTCGGATTATTATGCACGTCGGCAACAATGATCGGGAAATTGATCTTTTGAATAACCTCTGTGAGAATGATTTCTAGCAGTTCACTTTCTATATTGTCACGTGTGGATACTTCTGCAAACTGTGCATAGATCTTTGGAAAGACCTCCAATTCTTTTCTGACTTGTTGCAGCAGGTTGTTCGAATAGATCACAAAAGATAAAATAATAATAATGCTTCCGATAATGAAGTAGGACTTAATAAAGGTCAGATTTTTAATATTATTCTTCATCTTTTTCCTTTGCTTTTTGCCAGTAAAATTCCATTTCATCGAGATCAGCAGAGAAAATTTTCTCCTTGAGTTCATCCTCAATGAAGTTAAAACGTCTTATAAATTTCTTGATAGTCCTGTCCAGCGCAAATTCAGGATCGATCTCCAGGCGTCGAGCAAGATTGACCAGTGCAAAGAGAATATCTCCGAGCTCATCCTTCATTTTTTCATGATCTTTTGATTTATATTCTTCTTCGAATTCTTGAATTTCTTCCTTGAGCTTATCAAATATCAGATCGACTTCGTCCCAATCAAAGCCCACAGTTGCAGCTTTTGCCTGAATTCTCCGTGCTTTTATGAGAGCGGGAAGAGATAGGGGGAGTCCTTCCAGAATTGATTTCCTGTTTTTTTTCTCTTTTTTCTTTATCTTTTCCCAATTGTGCTCAACTTCCTCGTGATCTTTAACAGAAATATTTCCAAAAATATGCGGATGCCTTCGTTCCATTTTCTCATTAATAGAATTGAGGATATCCTGCAAGGTAAAACGATCTTCTTCTTCAGCGATCCGTGCCTGAAATACAATATGCAGTAGCAGGTCACCAAGTTCCTCTTTCATGTGCATATCGTCTTTATGATCAATGGCTTCGGACAACTCATAGACCTCTTCTATCATATGAGGACGCAGCGTTTCATGTGTTTGCAACTTATCCCACGGACAGCCCTTTTCAGGATCACGAAGGATTTTCATTATCTTTACGAGTTCATCAAATTCTTTCATTGGACACCCCAGATTCCTAAATACCAGTTAATAAGTTCGTTACCAGTCATCATACTCACGATCATAGCGATAATGATGAATGATCCGAATGGGATTAATACAGTATGACGTGCTTTCGAAAAAGCATAGAGCAGCATGCCAATCACTGAACTGAGAAATATTGTGAGAAAAGTAAGTTTGAATCCCAAAGACATACCGGTCATTGCTATAAGTTTTATATCTCCTCCACCTAATCCGTCTCGTTTTGTAATAAGCCGAAAAATAAAGGCAATAACAATAAAGATTCCTGCTCCGAATGCAAATCCTTTGAGAGCACTCAAAAATCCGAGTTCATTGAAAAATGAAAAAACAAACCCAATTACAATCATAGGTAGTATAATAATATCGGGTATCATCCGATAATGAAGGTCGAAGAAAAAGATGAGTATTCCTAGGATCAATAAAAGTGAGAATTGAAAAAACACAATAGAAAAGTGGAATTTGAGGAACAATAAAATAAGCAAAGCAGGCAATATGAGCGGAATAATGAGCACATACACTGGAATCTTATTTTTACAGTTTGAGCATTTCCCTCCCGATAGGATATAACCGATTATTGGTATTTGATAAACTGGTCTCAGGGGTACGTTACAGTTATTGCACTTCAATGAGTGAAGGATATTTTGTCTTTTAGGATAGTGCCATATAATTTTAGTACAGATACACCCAATTATAACTCCTGCTAATGCAAGTATAACAATCCAGATTATCCACATTCAAGCTCTTTATCGAAATGTGTGATAATAGGTTGGGTAGCTTTGGTATTCGATACGGAATCTCATATTTTCAGTGGGAGCGTAATCGAGACTGAAATTGGGAAGTATTTTTGTATTTTCATTCGAGATCATGGGGCTGCTCGAACCGAATTTCCCGAAATTTACGAAATTAAGGTCAAGAGCAAGTTTCAATTTATCGGAAAGTGGAAGTTTGAAACTATTGCAAAAATTGCTGAGGTAATAAGCACTTTTTGTTCCACTGTTATACGTAGTGGAAAAACTAATGGATTGACTCATTTTGAGATTGTTCAGCGGCAATGTCGAGGGGAAAAAGAAAGAGGAAGGTGCATTTTGAGGTAGTGCGAGATCCTGAGCAAACAACATGTTCGAATATATCAGTACAAAAACTGCACATAAAGTAATATATTTCATTTAAACTCCTAAAAAAATTTATTGTATTTCCAATCTGGGGATTGGGAAGGAGAAATTATAAAATTCTTTTTTTCGTGTTTTTCGTGGTTCATTATACTATGGATAAATTCTGTAAAGCATTCGTGGGAAGGGAATTGCTTCCCTAATATGACGCACACCTGACATCCAGCCGATCAGACGTTCCAGTCCGACTCCGAATCCGCTATGAGGAACAGAGCCATATTTTCTCAGATCAAGATACCACTGGTAATCATTCATGGAAATATTATCTTCTTCCATTCTCTTTTTAAGGATGTGAAAGTCGTCTTCTCTTTGCGATCCTCCGATTATTTCACCAAATCCTTCAGGTGCAATAAGGTCTGAACCCAGAGAAATTTCTTGATCATGAGGATCTTCTTTCATGTAAAATGCTTTGATGTGTTTTGGCCATTTTTCGACGAAAATAGGTACATCAGAATCCTCTACAAGAGCTTCTTCTTCAGGAGTGCCCATGTCATCTCCAAATTGAATATTAATACCCTTTTGCTGAAGTATTTCAATCATTTCTTTGTAGGAAATTATCTTGAAAGGTGCATCTGCCTTGCGCAGAGTTTCTATATCGCGCTCGAGTGTTTGCAGGTCTGTAAGATTTTTTTTCAGAACAGACTTAATGACAAACCTTATTAGATTCTCCTGTATTTTCATGTTTTCTTTGTGCTCAACATACGCAGCTTCTGCATCCATCATCCAGAACTCGGTGAGATGTTTGCGTGTTTTTGACTTCTCGGCACGGAACACAGGACCGAAATCATAAACTCTCCCCAAGCTCATGATACCAGCTTCAAGGTAGAGCTGACCTGATTGTGAAAGATATGCCTTGCCCTGATCAAAGTAGGGAACTTCGAAGAGTGTTGTTGTACCTTCGCACGCATTGGGTGTCAGGATCGGTGAATCAAACCTGAAAAATCCATGAGTATTCAAATATTCGCAAATTGCAAAATATACAGTATGACGAATTTTCATAAGTGCATTCTGCTTTCTAGATCGCAGCCATAGATGCCGGTTCGAAAGCAGAAAATCCACACCATGTTCTTTTTTACCAATAGGATAATCTTCTGATAGGTGTACGATTTCTATGCCGGTGAGTTGCAGCTCGTATTGGTTTTCAAGATTGGGATGCTTTTTTACAATACCGGTTACAATTATTGAGGATTCAAGTGTAAGAGCTTTCACTTTTTCAAAAATCTCTTCTCCGAGATCAGGTTTCCATGCAACTGCTTGCACTTCTCCAGTCCCATCCCGAAAGATAACAAAGCGAAGCTTGCTGCTCGATTTTCTGTAATTCCTTACCCAGCCCTGAAGAGTAACCTCTTTTCCAATATATTTTGAGAGATCTTTTACAAATATTTTCTTAGCCATATCTATTTCAAATCCATATTTCTTCTGTTTTGATCAATATCTTCCATTATTTTATAGGCGACGCGTAGTGCTTGATAACCATCGTGAGCATTCACGATAGGGCGTATATCAGTTTTGATAGATTGAATAAAGCTCTCGATCTCAGCTTTCAGCGGTTCTTTTTCTATGATAGGAAGTTCCTCAGTTCTGAAAAGTTCAAAAATATTGGCATCCCGCTTTCCTGCCATAACATCTTTCATGATCTCGTCAACTTGAGGATTCTTTTGTACAACTCGTACTTTTTTATCCTGATAATCGAGTGAGATGTACATGTCTTTTTGAAAGAAACGTATTTTTCGTTCCCGTTTGAGGGAAATTCTGCTGGAGGTTATATTTGCCAACGCTCCGTTTTCGAATTCGATCTTCGCATTTGCAATATCAATATCGTTTGTAAGAATGGGCACACCCACTGCATTTATTTCTTTGACCCTGCTTTCCACGAGTGATAAAATAATATCAATGTCATGGATCATGATATCGTAAACCACAGGCACATCACTGCCGCGGGGTGTAAAGGGCGCTAATCGGTTTGCTTCAATAAATATTGGTTTGAGCAAAACCGATGAGAGAGCTATAATTGCAGGATTGAAGCGCTCGATGTGTCCAACCTGGAACTTCACTCCAGATTTTTCAACCAGGTCAACTATCTTCCTGGCATCATCAAGTGTGCTGCAAATGGGCTTTTCTACAAGCACATGCTTTTTATGTTCAACGCAGTATTTTGAATACTCGTAATGCGATTGTGTGGGGGAGGCAATGCTCAGCAGATCAGAATGTATGAGCAGTTCGTCGAGATTGTCATACACCTGGCAGCCATTTTTGTCTGCAATTTCATGTGCCCGTTCTATGTCTGTGTCATAAATACCAACAGATTCGATTTCCTGCAATTCGCTATAAATCCGTGCATGATGCTGTCCTAAGTGACCTACTCCAATAACGCCTGCTCTCATTTGTCATCCTTTGTATCTGTTTTATTCGAATTTTTCTTTTTGCTGTAAGAAATTCCAAGATTAAACACCGCATATAGTATAAGAAGATATGCAATGATCCGCATTAAAATTGTAATACCCATAATAAAAGTGCTGAATATTATCTCATTAAGTATGAATATCACTGCGAAAAGTGCGAAAGCAATTCCTATAAGAAGGGGTGATTTGTTTTGTGTTTCCTTATAAGCCCATATACCCAGCATGAAGATAATGCAGAAAAGTAAAAAATAAAAAACTGGAAGGATCGTGAAAAAAATAGCTGCCATTATTTCTCCATATCTGCTTATGAACTTAATGAAAGATATGCATTGATGGCAATTTGCTGTCAATTATTTTGCTTAAGAGCTTATTTATTCTTCGGCTACTCTAATAGATAGCTATCAAAAGGCTCTATTATTAGTGAAATCTTCAATTTAATTGACAAACAAACCATTATACAAAATTGCTCAATCAGTTAAAATTAAGGAAAATAAAATGATAGCTCGAATACATAGTATATTAAAAGAAATGATCAGACTTTCCAAAAAAAAGATTGAGCATTTGGAATTTGTCCGCGCTGTTCATAAGATTTTTGCTGAAGAGTTGAATATCAGCGAATCAATCTTCATTCTGGCTATAGATGACTATTTTTTAAAAAGTTCCTACAGTACAAAGCCGGAAGAATATTGGCATATACGCACGAATGAACTGCAGGATGAAGACAGGTTTTCCCGTTTGGCAGACATCGTTCTTAAAGAGATAGATTTTGATCCCGCTTCAGATATAAAGATCGAGATACAGGATCGCGACGTGCCCACCGGATACATCATTGCCCGATCTTTTGATACTGGTACCGACCTGGTAGCGATGTTGGAAGAGATCAAAGATTTATTCTTCCTTATCTGCAAGTCGATCTATCGGCAATTACAATTGAATGATCGGGTGAAAGAGTTGAGTTGCTTGCATAATATCAGTAAAATAGCAGAAAAGACAGATCTCAGCATTTCTGAGTTTCTCACTGGGATAATTAATCTGCTTCCTCCTGCCATGCAATTTCCTTCTCAAGCCAATGCTCGAATAGTATTTAATGATCAAACATTTAGGACAAACAAATTTGCAGAAAGTGAACGCTCACTAAAAGCCCCGATTTTGCTCGATAAAACAAAAACCGGTTTTGTTGAAGTAAACTATCCAAATAAGAGTACATTGCCAGATAGCTATTTATTTTTAAAAGAAGAGGAGCATCTTATAAGCATTATTGCACAGGAATTAAGCATTACGCTTGAAAAGAAAAAAGCGGAAAAAGAGAGCCGACAGTTGGAAAAACAGCTTCGACATGCTGACCGGCTTGCGACATTGGGACAGCTTTCTGCCGGGATTGCACACGAGATAAATGAACCCCTTGCCGGAATCTTGGGATTGGCTCAATTGATGGAGAAAAATGGGAGTCTTGACGAGCAGGCTTTATCTGATCTGGAAAATATTGTTTCAGCATCCTTACATGCGCGTGAAGTAGTAAAAAAACTGATGCTATTTGCGCGTCAAATGCCCTCTTCCCAAACCAGTCTAAATTTGAATGAAGCGGTAAATAATGCGGTATTTTTTTTAGAATCACGCTGCCGCAAGAATTTAGTGAAGATAACACTCGATCTGAAAAAAGGAATTCCCAGCATTAAAGCAGATTCTTCCCAGATTCATCAGGTACTTATTAACCTGATCGTGAATGCTTTGCAAGCAATGCCCGATGGAGGTATCATAAGTATTAGAACTTATTTTGATTCTGAGCTTGTTTTTCTGGAATGTAAGGATACCGGCATAGGTATGAATAAAAGTGTACTTAGCCAGATATTCAATCCTTTCTTCACAACCAAAAAAGTGAATGAGGGAACAGGTTTGGGATTATCAGTAGTACATGGAATTATTTACTCACATGGTGGTGAAATAAAAGTGACCAGTCGACAGGGCAAGGGAGCAAAATTCTTGATAACATTTCCTCACACATTAAAGGAAGGTTCATAATGAAAAATAAAAGAATTCTTGTTTTGGATGATTATGATCTCACTCGTGAAGTGATCAAACGCAATCTTGCTGCGAATGGTTACCAAGTTTATACAGCTGGAAATTTTGAGTTAGCAAAAGAGATACTTCATGAAATCGAACCCGATCTGGTGATCACCGACCTTAAAATGCCCGATATCAACGGATTGGATGTGGTAGCATATATTACTGAAAATTTCAAAGATATGGAAATAATCGTTGTCACTGGTTATCCAACCATAACTTCTGCGGTTGATGCAGTCAAACTGGGAGCTGATGATTACTTAACAAAACCATTTACTGATGTGGAACTGTTAGCAGCTGTAAAAAAAGCCATGGAAAAACAGAAAAATAAGCGGGAATTTAATAAAGAAATTTCAGATGGATTCGGTGAAAAATTCGGAATTATAGGCAATTCTGAGAAGATGCTGGAAGTGTTCAAAACTATAAAAAAAGCGTCCGAGATAAACAGCACAGTATTGATAACCGGCGAGAGCGGAACTGGAAAAGAGCTCGTAGCCCGAGCGATTCATTATACTGGCTTCAGGGGGGCAGCGCCTTTTGTTCCTATAAATTGCGGTGCTATACCAGAAACTCTTTTGGAAAGTGAACTATTTGGGCATGTGAAAGGAGCTTTTACTGGCGCTCATACAACTCGTAACGGCTTTTTTATCAGTGCAAACAAGGGCACGATCTTTCTGGATGAAATATCTGAAACTTCCATGATGTTTCAAATCAAACTACTACGAGTAATCCAGGAAAAAGAAGTGTACATGGTTGGTTCAACCGAAGCCCATAAAGTAGATGTGAGAATTCTGGTGGCTTCCAATAAAGACCTGCATGGATTGGTGGAGCTGGGAAAATTTCGGGAAGACCTTTTCTATCGCTTGAACGTTCTCACTATCAATATTCCCCCTTTACGAGAACGAGGTACGGATATCTTCCAACTTGCTAATTATTTTGCCAATAAATATGCTAAAGAATTTAATAAAAAAATCCCAACCTTCAACGATGAAGTGCTGGATATCTTAGGTAAATATAACTGGCCCGGCAATGTACGGGAATTGGAAAACCTGGTTCATCGTTTAGTAATAATGAATGAAGATGGAAAAATCCGCAAAGCGGATCTGCCAATTTTTATGAAATCCAGGATAGGGAGCGTGAGTGATGTGAAAAGAAGCCTGCAAGAAGTCGAGATAGAACACATCAAAAACGTGCTCGAGTATACAGACAATAATAAATCAAAAGCATCTGAAATTTTACACATCGACCGTAAAACATTAAATAGTAAGCTCAATCAAGACGTAACAAAAATATGAAGGTTAAACCTATCTGATATTCTCACATTTGAAAGGTGCTGTGGAATTATAGGAGTGTGGGGAAAAATTCCTCACTATTTTGTCTGCCAAAATTACGATTCTAAACAAAAAGTTGTATTCCTGAAATTTTATTTTTATCTATAAGTAGTACTCTCAGGCATTTACCATATTTAAGACAATATATTTTTCAGATTTTCATCTTTTGGCATAAAAATTGCAAATAAACAAAGTAAAAGCATTAAGTATAGAAAAGGAGAAAAGATGGATAAGTCTTTCAACGCATTTAAAATGGCACAAGATCAGTTTGATGCTGTTGCCGACAAATTAAACCTGAATGAAGCTTCAAGAGAATTCTTGAGGACTCCAATGCGGGAATATCATTTTAGTATTCCTGTTAAAATGGATGATGGAACCTCCAAAGTGTTTCGTGGATTTCGTATTCAGCATAATGATGCCTTGGGACCATGCAAAGGTGGAATTCGATTTCATCCACAGGAAACTGTTGATACGGTTCGTGCGCTTTCCATGTGGATGACTTGGAAAACATCAGTCGTGGACATCCCGCTTGGTGGGAGTAAAGGTGGAGTAATCTGCGATCCACATAATCTTTCAGACAGAGAACAAGAACAAATCTGCCGCGGCTGGGTTCGCCAACTGCATAAAAATGTTGGACCGTTGCGCGATATTCCAGCACCTGACGTGATGACAAATGGGCAGCACATGTTGTGGATGCTGGACGAGTATGAAACCATTACTGGCGAGAAATATCCGGGAATGATCACTGGAAAACCGGTTGGAATGGGCGGCTCACTTGGTAGAACTGAAGCTACTGGCTATGGAGCTATTTTTACCGTACGTGAAGCTCTGAAAGAAATGAAACTCTCAATCGAGGATACAACCGCTTCCTTCCAGGGATTTGGCAATGTGTCGCAATATGCAATCAAGTTGTATGAGCAACTTGGCGGGAAAACGCTTTGCATTTCATCTTGGGATCAGCAGGATCAAACATCATATGCTTTTTATAAAAAAGAAGGAATAAATCTGAATGAACTTCTAGAAATTACAGACAGATTTGGTGGAGTAGATAAAAGAAAAGCAAAAGATCTTGGTTATGAAGTGCTTCCAGGTGATAAATGGATTGAAATAGACTGTGACATCCTGATTCCCGCAGCTATGGAGAATCAGATTACTGGCGAAAATGTTCACAAGATCAGTTCAAAAGTAAAATTGATTGCAGAAGGAGCAAATGGACCAACTACCCCGGAAGCTGATGAAGTTCTAAAAGAGCGCGGTATTTTCATTATACCTGATTTCCTGTGCAATGCTGGCGGAGTTACCTGCAGCTATTTTGAGCAGGTTCAATGCAATATGAATTATTTCTGGAGCAAAGACGAAGTTCTGGGAAAGCTCGATTATAAAATGACTACTGCGTATCACAAGGTTTCCAAACTCGCGAGAGAAAAGAAACTTTATATGCGTGATGCTGCTTATATGATCTCTGTCGACAGAGTAGTACGAGCATCTGTTGCCAGAGGGTGGATATAGAGAGAAATGACCTCCACAATATAAAGGGCAGATTTACTTCTGCCCTTTATATAAAAAAAGGAACTACTATGAAAAGCGGACAAAAATTCGATCGGGAAACCGGATTCTTCCATGACGGTTTTACCTATATTGGAACTGGTTTACCGGGTGGCAAAGCTTCGGGTCTGGCTTTATCACAGAATATTCTGAAGAAACATTTCCCGGAAGGCGATATTGCTGGAATGCAGGTGAACATACCACACACAACTGTGTTGCTAAGCGGAGTGTTCGACGTATTTATGAAAGAAAATAACCTTTATGAAATTTCTCTTTCAGATGCTTCTGATGAAGATATTGCCTTAAGCTTTATCAATGCCTCTTTTGGTGGTTCATACGCGGGTGATCTGTTTTATTTGATCGAAAATATTGATAAACCATTGGCAGTACGTTCCTCAAGCATATGTGAAGATTCTTTGAACGAGCCATTTGCTGGATTTTATGAAACAAAAATGGTGGCAAATAACCAGGTAAGCAGCACAGAAAAATACAATGCTTTAATCAATGCAATCAAATATGTGTATGCTTCACTTTTTTTTCAGCAGTCCAAAAAATATTTCCAAACCATCAACAAGGATATTTGCAAGGAAAAGATGGCTGTTATCGTTCAAGAAGTTGTAGGGGATCGTCATGGAGACAATTTTTTTCCTTACATCTCAGGTGTGCTGAAATCCTACAATTTCTATCCTTCTGAGCAAATTGAACCGGATGCCGGTTTTGCTGCTTTGGCTTTTGGTTTGGGTAAAACAATCGTTGACGGTTCCAGTTGCTGGAGCTACTGCCCACGTTATCCGCGCACTCCTCAGCCATTCAATAATATGAAAGATTTGCTGAACAATACACAAAAAGAATATTGGGCTGTGAACCTGGGAAAAATAAATAATTACAATCCTGTGGCTGAAACTGAATACCTTGTACACAATTCCATTTTCGATCTCGAAGACAAAAAATTACTCAGACATATCTGTTCCACTTATGATTACGACAATGACCGTCTTATCATGGGAGTGCAAAATTATGGCGCTCCTGTTCTGGATTTTGCTCCTGTTTTACGAGCTGAAACTTTGCCATTGAATACGGTGATAAACCAGATAATAAAAGCGTGTGAGGATGAAACAAACAGTAAGGTAGAAATAGAATTTGCTGTATCCTTGGGCGCAGCTAATAATTCTCAACCGCGATTTGGTTTCTTACAATTACGTCCTATTAACATATCAAATGAGATTATCGATTTGCCGGAAATCTCTGACAATTCAGAAGATCTATTGCTTACTTCACAAAAAGTAATGGGTAATGGTAGATCTAATGACATTTTTGATATTATGTATATTCGTCCTGAAAATTTTAATATTCAATACACAAATCAGATCGCTGCTGATATCGCTGAACTTAATGCTATTTTTACCACAAATAAACGCAAATATCTTTTGATAGGATTCGGACGCTGGGGCACATCCGATCCGTGGTGTGGAATCCCGGTGAAATGGCCTCAGATTTCCAACGCAAAAGTAATCGTCGAGACAGTTCTGCCCAGCATGAGAGCAGATTTCAGCCAGGGCGCACACTTTTTTCACAACATGACTGCTCACAATGTCTTCTATTTTTCTGTGGATAAGGAAGATGCAAAAAATCTTGACTGGAATTGGATTCAGCAGCAGAAAACAGTCAATGAAACGAAATTCGTGAAACACGTAAGATTGAAGCAAAATCTGACAGTGCTGGTTGATGGAAGGCACAGTAAAGGTTCGATCTTTAAAAATGAAGATAAAAAACAATGAGTACAATTGAAGAAAATCCAAATGGACTAATTGAAAGTCTGAAAGAAAGACAGAAAGAGCTTAATTGCATTCACGGACTGGAAAATATTTTAACCGATTTTGATTCATCTCTGGAAAAGATCTTTCAGCAAATTTTAGACATTCTGCCTGACGGCTGGCAATTTCCAAAACTATGTTTTGCAGAAATAGAATGCTATGGTAAGGTTTACAAAAATTCCAAATCACCTAATACAGAATACGTACAAAAATCACCTTTACACAAAAACAATATTCGTTTTGGAGAAATACGGATCTATTATACCGACGTTCTGCCTGAGCTTCATCATAACCCGTTTCTCAAAGAAGAATATTCGCTTTTAAACACAGTTGCCAGCATCCTGGCTTCTTATCTTGCAGTGCGCACATACAAGGAAAACGAACCTATAGCAGCACATCACGGAGATTGGAAAGTTGTCATCAATATGCTGCAAAAAACGGATTTGAAGCTATTCTTGCGCATAGCCAGAAAATTACTTAATCTTCTTTATCAAAAAGGAATTGGGGAAGTAAAATCGATCTATGCATCATTCGGTGCCACTGCACGGGATTCTGAAATAGAATTGAGTCAGGAGATCAATTTTCCTCTCAAAAAAAAGGATTATAAGGACACAATCAGACTAAGCGATCAAATTTTCGAAATTGCAGAACAGCACTTTTCCGATGAAGAATTAATAGATTACATCCGCAAATGGATGCAAGAAGATAAATTGAATTTCTTGGTCATTTCTCTGGAAAGTAAAGATACAAATCTTTCCGAGTTACAAGACGCAATTTTCCATTATAACAACCAGGATATTGATAAAGAAAGCCTTTCCCCCTTTGCTTATATGAATGTGAAAGTGCTGCTTATTCAAAAGCTATTCACCAATCAACTGGAATTCATTAATGTGGCAAAGAACTACGTAGAAATTGATGATTTTTATGAAGTATTACAACATACGATCTTTCCGAGCAATTCACATGGGAAGCTTGGTGGGAAAAGCACCGGACTGTTTTTCGCTAATAATATTGTTAAACGCGAAGTCGATGAAGATTTAGGCAAAAATATTAAAAATCCCCAAACATGGTATATTACTTCAGATGCGATGCTGAGCTTTCTGCATTATAACAACCTGGAAGAAATCGTTGGACAAAAATACAAAGATGTTGAGAGTGTTCGTGCGGAATACGGCAATATAATTCAGATGTTTAAAAACTCCCACTTCCCACACGACATATCAAAAGGATTATCTCAATTGTTGGATGTGTTGGGAGACAAGCCGATTATTGTGCGAAGTTCATCCCTTTTGGAAGACAGCTATAGTGCGGCTTTTTCCGGGAAATATAAAAGTCTGTTCTTAGCAAACCAGGGAAATAAATCTGAACGTTTGAATGCTTTGCAAGATGCGATTGCTGAGGTATATGCTTCCATCGTAGGACCTGATCCTATTGAGTACCGTAAGGAACGAGGTCTTCTCGATTTTAAAGAAGAAATGGCGATCCTGATCCAGGAAGTGGTAGGAACGAAATGCGGCAAATACTTTTTCCCGGCTTTTGCGGGAGTTGCTTTCTCCAACAATGAATTTCGCTGGTCATCACGAATTGAGAGAGAAGACGGGCTTGTACGAATGGTGCCAGGTTTGGGAACACGCGCCGTGGATAGGTTGAGCAATGATTATCCTATTCTGGCATCTCCTGGAAAACCAGGCATCAGAGTGAATGCCACTACTGAAGAAATCTTGAAATACAGTCCCAAGAATATCGATCTTATCAACCTGGAAACGAATTCATTTGAATCGATGCCGATTATAGAAGTTATAAAAGGGTGTAAAGAGCAATTTCCTCTTTACCAACAGCTATTTTCGGTGTACGAAGATAATCAACTCATTGAGAAATCCGGCTTCAATATAGATTTTGAAAATGATGACCTGGTCGTCACATTCAATGGCGTGATCAACGATTCTTCTTTCATGAAAAGGATAAAAAAGATCTTGGAGATACTGAAATCAAAATTGGGTACTCCGGTCGATGTAGAATTCGCAGTGAAAGATGATGACTTTTATCTTTTACAGTGCCGTCCGCAATGTTTTTCCAGAATTGATAAGCCACAGCCAATTCCACAGGATATTCCTGAAAACGACGTTCTGTTCTCCGCGCACAAATTTATTTCTAATGGTTATATTCCGGAGATTTCCTATATGGTGTATGTGGATCCAGAAAAATACAGCGAGCTGCACACTATAGATGAGCTACACAAAGTTGGACGTTGTATAGGAAGGCTGAATTTGCTCCTTCCCAAAAAGAAATTTATCCTGCTTGGACCAGGACGCTGGGGTAGCAAAGGCGATATTAAATTGGGCGTGAACGTCACATATTCTGATATAAATCAAACTGCTGTTCTTATCGAGATTGCCAAAGAAAAGGGAAATTACGTACCCGATCTTTCATTTGGCACTCATTTTTTCCAGGATTTGGTCGAAGCTCAGATTCGTTATATTCCACTTTATCCAGATGAAGAAGATAACATTTTTAATCACAATTTTTTCCGATTTTCTAAAAACATTCTCCCTGATATTCTCCCTGATTTTATAGATGTGGCCGATTGTGTAAAGGTGATAGATATTTCCGCAGAAACAGAGGGAAAAATCCTGAAGATATTTATGAATGCCGATCTTGATGAAGCAATCGGGTATGTAGGTATGCCGGGTACAAGTAAAGATTTCATATCAAGTCAGCCGGAAGGTTATGACACAGGCGAAGATAACTATTGGTATTGGCGCATGCAAGTGTGTGAGTTTCTGGCACAAAACATCGAAGCAAAAAAACTTGGAGTGGAAGCTCTTTATGTTTTTGGCAGCGTGAAAAATGCCAATGCGGGCCCAGCCAGCGATATCGATCTACTTGTTCACTTTCGGGGAGATGAGATGCAGAGAAAAGAACTTGTTGCCTGGTTGGATGGTTGGAGTATCTCCCTGGATCATTTCAATTACCTGAAAACCGGTTATAAGACTGGCGGATTGCTTGATGTGCATATTATTACGGATGAAGATATCAAAAATAAAACCAGTTTTGCAGTTAAAATCAATGCTGTGACCGATGCAGCCCGAAAACTGGATATGAGGAAATGACCACCGCACTTTTCACCAGCGATTTACACGGTTCAAAAAAGAAGTATGAATTCCTTTTTAATAAAATCCTCACAATCAAACCTGGCGCTGTATTCCTTGGGGGAGATTTGATGGGATTTGCCGCAAAAGCACGAAGCGCTGCGATTCCTACAGGTGAAGACTTTTTATATGATTACCTGGCAATGAATCTACAAATGATCAGAGATGAACTGAAGAATGAATATCCTGAGATTTTTGTGATACTGGGAAATGATGATCCCAAAAGCCACGAAGCTGCATTACTCGATATCTCTATTACGGGTCTTCTTACATACGTTAATGAGATAAAAGCCAACTTTCAAACATATACGGTAATTGGCTATTCCTATGTACCTCCAACCCCGTTTTTGAACAAAGAGTGGGAGAAATATGATGTGTCTCGATTCGTGGATGTAGGGTGTGTTTCTCCTGAAGAAGGTTTTCGAAGTTTTCCTGTTTCAGCTGATCAGTTGCGTTTTTTCACAATAAAACGTGATTTGGAAAATCTTTTTGCTGGTGTCGATCTGTCGAGAACGATTTGCCTTTTTCATTCATCTCCTTACCAAACCCGGTTGGATCGAGCTGAGCTGGATGGTGTGATGATCGATCATGCACCGCTGGATGTCCATGTGGGAAGTATAGCCATCAAAGAATTTATCCTTTCAAGATCACCATATCTTACTTTACACGGGCACATTCATGAATCTACTCGCATGACGGGCAGTTGGAAAGAAATAATCGGAGATACGATCAGTTTTCAGGGTGCAACCGAGCGAGATGAAAATGGCATCATTTTGTTTGATCTGGATGATCCTAAAAATGCGAAGATGCTCAAAGATTAAGAGGGTTAAACGAATAAAGATTGGGGTTAATAAAATTTGGGATTCCTATCCAGCTGATAGAATATCGTATTTGCAGCAATAGTTATAGCGGCTGTCTCCGCTCGTAAAATGTGATTTCCTAATGAAACGATTCGAGCCGAATGCTGTCTTGCTAAATCGACTTCACTTTCCTCAAATCCACCTTCCGGTCCGACGATCAGACAGATATCTTTTTCAGCATCATTAAGTACATTCTGAAATCCCTGCTGGTTTTCTTCTTCCCATGCAAGAACCGGCATGTATTTATGAGATAAATTCTTTAGTAATTCATTAAATTTAATTGGTTTATGAATTTCTGGAAGATATGCAGAATCACATTGTTTGACCGCAGCGATCGCAATTTTTTGTAGTCTTTTGAACTGGTTATCAGAAAGAGAGGTTTTTACATTTCTTTTTGCAAAGTAGGGAAAGAATTCATACACGCCAAGCTCAGTACATTTTTCAATGATAAGTTCATTGTGCTGTTTCAGAAGCGCGAATGCAAGTGCAATATGCGGATGAGATTTCTCTTTCATGTCGATTTGTTCGATCTTTAGCGTCATTTCATATGGAGGAAGGCTCTTGATACTACATTTTGCAAGTAAACCGTTTCCATTCGTTGTGTGAAGGGTATCTCCCACTTTTTTTCGTAGTGTATTTTTAATATGCTTGAATTCTGTGCCTGATAGAATAATTTCTTTTGAAGTATCCGAAAGATCAGGTGTATAGAAAATTGGCATGTATGTTAAATAAAATTAAACAAAATAGTCTTTGATCTTATCAAAAAATGATTTGCCGGGTTTCAGGTCTCTCTTTTTATCAAATGGTGCGATCTTGCCATACAATTCTTTTTCCTCGCTGGAAATTTTATTTGGAATGACGACTATGATTTTTACATAAAGATCACCTTTTCTGGTACTATTGAGGTGGGGTAAGCCCTGTCCGCGCAATCTGAATACTTTGCCGAATTGTGTGCCAGAGGGGATCTTCATTTTTGCATGACCTTTAAGTGTGGGCACTTCAAGAGTGTTACCAAGAACTGCGTCAGTTACGGTGATGGGGAATGTGCAAATGAGATCTTGACCATCTCTGTCAAAGAGGTCGTTCTTCTTTTCTTTGATATAGACCAGAATATCACCTGCAGGACCACCCTGTTTGCCGGCATGACCCTGTCCGCGTAGTATAAGATATTGCCCATCGGACACTCCTGCTGGAATATCTACCTTAATGGTCTTCACCGATGAAATTCTGCCTTCACCATTACATTTGGTACATTTATTCTGGATGCTTTGACCCGTACCGTTGCATGCAGGACAGGTCGTGATCGTGGACATCTGCCCGAAGAAAGACTGACGCACCTGTTTGACTCTTCCAGAGCCGCCGCATTGCTGGCAGGTCGCGACTTTGCCATCTGCTGATCCTGTACCTTTACATGCATCACATGTGTGTTTGATATTTACTTTCAGTCTTTTAGTAACACCTTTTGCAATTTCTTCTAATGTAAGAGAGAGGGATATCTTCAAATCCCCACCCCGATTGACCGTGTGTTGACGAGGTTGTCCGCCAAACCCAAATCCTCCTCCACCTCCTCCACCTCCTCCACCAAAGAAGGTTTCAAAAATACTGCCGATATCTCCAAAGACGTCTGAAAAATCATTCGCATGAGTGAAGTTATCCCAGGTAAATCCACCGCTCCCAAAAGCGCCATCAAGACCTGCATGACCAAACTGGTCATACTTTTTGCGTTTTTCTTCATCACTCAGAACTTCATATGCTTCAGATGCTTCTTTGAACTTTTCTTCAGCTTCTTTATCATCTTTATTTTTGTCAGGATGATATTTCAAT
>Ga0207996_1001124_pt1 | contig 19927 bp, 16 predicted proteins | sample AntAceMetag02UKG_FD_184773 | JGI IMG/M metagenome (GOLD analysis project Ga0207996, IMG submission 184773) | Saline lake microbial communities from Ace Lake, Antarctica - Antarctic Ace Lake Metagenome 02UKG (SPAdes) (version 2) | ecosystem: Environmental > Aquatic > Non-marine Saline and...
CTGACGAAAATCAAAATCCACCAAATAGTCGTATTTTTTGGAAAGGAAATTATTCTGATGAGGGATATGGCATGTGGCAACCTAATGGACTTACTTTCGATACCCACCACCCAATAGGCGAACGAAATATGCTGGATGGAGGAGGAAACATTGCTGACAATACGTGGCATCACCTTGTGGGAACCTATGACAAAAATGCCGGCTCGGGAAATAAAAAAATCTATGTTGATGGTATCTTTAAAAATAGTACTACTCTTACAGAATCTATTGGTACCGGTAGCTATGATTTATTTATCGGAGCAACTGGTGCTGGCTCTCTGTCATTTAAAGGCTCTATTGCTGATTTCCAAATCTATAACCGTGCCCTTTCCTCATGGGAAGTGGAGAAATTGTATAATGAGGGGAGTCAATAATGTTAAAGGTAAAATGTTAAATGTTAAATAATGATTAATGAAGAATGAATAATGATTAATAAAAAAGAAATTGTAGGAACAACGAAAATTCTAACCCGGGTTAGAATTCCACTTTTAATACTGGTTCTCGGACTTCTGACAATCTGTACAGCTTCGGCTTTCACGGTTGTCTTTAGCGGAGGGGATTTAGTAAGGAATGGGGGATTTTATACTGATACTGGTTGGACGAAAATTGGAAACGTTACTGTCGGAAGTGGAACAGCCAATTTCAACGTAGTGGATTGGGGGGCTTATATTTACCAAGGAATAAGCGACATAAGAGGAAAGAAGATTCGAGTAAGTTTTGATATTACAAGTTATACAAGTGGTAGTGTTAGGGTTTATAGTTTTGCCACTCCTGTAACAGTCGGAACACCAAAAAGTGGTGTAGGTACATATTCTGAAGTAATAACTATAAGCCCTGGGAGTGGAAATGCGAATATATCATTACGAAGTTACACTTCTGGTTTTATAGGTTCGGTAGATAATTTCTCAGTCCAAGAAATAAAAGAGAGTTCGAAGATAACGCGCGACACGGACTTATCAGGAACGAGTGGACTTGTTGCTGCGTATAATTTTATTCCTGATGGGGCTTCTTTACCCGATATTTCTGGCGAAGGAAATACAGGAACTATCACTGGGGCAACACTCGTTTCTGATGGAATGAATTTTGATGGAGTGAATGATTATGTAAACATACTAACAAATGATAATTTGAATTTTGGAACAAGTAGTTTTAATGTTAAATTTAGAGGTATTTTAAGTCCATCTGAAACAAGAACACCTGCTATTGGTAAAAGATTATCAGCAGCGTTTGGAACATCTGCTGGTTGGCAAATATTCCCGAATGTTAGTAGTAATTTAATATATTTGATGGTAGATGATGGAAGCAATTATATATATTCATCTTCAGGATTTTCGGCAGATAATTTTGTTCATAGTTTTTCATTAAATGTAGATAGAGTAAATAATTTAGCATATTTTTATAAAGATGGGATAAAAGGAACAGAAATTAATATATCTGCTATAACTGGTTCTGTTAGTAATTCAGCCCCATTAAGAATAAGTAATGTCCAAAATGGTTGGTTCTTAGGAGAACTTGAAGATTTAAGATTAGGTAATTATGCCATTACAGCTCAAGAAGCCAAAGCCTACCACAACTCATTTGCGAAATCTAAACTCTCATACTCTCCACAAAAGATAGGAGACTGGACACTCGCGAAAAGCGATCAACAATCTGACACTCGTTCTTTGTTGAATTCCTCGGCAGGAACTTCATACATTCCAAGCACGCAGGCATACGGGAAATGGGAGTTTGATATGTATAAAGGTGATACTGAGAATACATCATATATTCAGTTTATAGCTCCTACTAGTGATTTTAATGTTGGAACATCAATAGGAGGTTATGACTTTAGACTTGGAAATGATGAAAGTTTAAAGTTAGTAAGGACTGCTAGTGTTGGATTATTAGAAACAGACAGCTCCTACATCGACATCGACACTTGGTACAGAATAAAAGTAGAAAGAACTGGGACAGGGATTTTCACCATATACATAAAGGGTGGAGATTTCGGAGATGATTACGTTCTTGTAGACGTTACCGGAGGAAGTGGAACGAATCCAGTCACCGATAATACCTACACAACCTCGGCTTACATGGTAGCTAATTTAGACGCAGGAGATGCGATACGAGGAGTTTGGAAGACAGACACGGGTGGATTCCCTGTCACTGATTTTGTTGATGGAACTGGGACAACCAGCATCACAGGGAACATTGTCGTGAATGATAAAAGCACAGGACAGAATCATGGGACGTGGACAGGAGAATCTCGTCTTGGGAAATATATCACTTTTGATGGTGTTGATGACAAGGTTGATACGGGTACGGATATGATTGGAACGGATGCTGTTACGGTTATGGCATGGGTAAAGACTTATAGTTTAGGTGAAAATAATTACGGAAGAATCCTTGATAATGGTAGAGCTTTATTATTTGTATCAGGAACAGCATATATATTTATTTCTGATGCTTCAACCAGCGCTTCTGCTGGTAGTGGTAGTCTTGAATTTAATAAATGGCAATTTGTGACGGCAACTCGAACAAGTGCAGGAACCTCAAACTTCTATATTGGAGATTTAGATACTCCTCCTGCATTATCAGGAAGTGCTGACCAAGCATCAGGAACACCAGCAACAGGAACAACAAACGTAATCATTGGAAACAATGACGCTCAAACGAGAACCTTTGACGGAGCAATCGCAAATGTAAGAATATTTGACAAAGTTCTTACAACTTCAGAAATCGCACAACAATATCAACAAACAAAACCTGTAACGAAATGGGTAAAGATTGGCGACCAAGTTTGGATGCAAGACTATATGAATGTGGGAACCAAGATAGATGACCCGGGTTCAACGGCTATTGCAGTTGCTTGTGCTGGGGACAATGTTGAAACGGTGCAGACCATTGAAGGGGTTGAGTGTTACTGTATATCAAGGACGATTGCGAGTTGTCAGCGGAGTGGTATCGGAGGCACAACACAGAAATATTGTTATAATAATGACGAAGCAAACTGTACGACTGATGGAGCTTTGTACGAATGGCAAGAAGCCATGGATTTACCCGCGGAGTGTGCGTACACCGATTGCTCTGCACAGATAAATACGCCCCACCAAGGGATTTGTCCGAATGGATGGCATATTCCTACCGATACGGAATGGAAAACGCTTGAGGGGCAACTGGGAATGAGTACAGCCGTCCAAGATGCTGAGGGATGGCGTGGAACGAAGGAAGGCGATAAATTGAAGACCGTTGACAAATGCTTTGGAAGTAGCAATTGTAGTACATCTGGATTTTCCGCTCTTTTAGCGGGCTACCGAAATGTTTCAGGAGGCTTCTACAGTAGTGGTTCCTATGCTTACGTTTGGTCTTCATCTCAGGATAGCTCCTCATCTGCATGGAGTCGGTACTTGACTTCGGGCTACTCTACCGTCGGCCGCCGTACCTACTATAAGGGCGTCGGGTTCTCCCTTCGGTGCCTCAAGGACTAGGACATTGTAAAAATTCTAACCCGGGTTAAGAACGGAAGTTTGTGTCCAGAGTTCGAACTCTACAAATACCTTTTTAGGACAAGTTCGAACTCTTCTCGCAACAGAACCCGGGTTGGATTTTGGCTTTAGGATATTAATATTTTTGAATTCGAACTCGGATAAGTAGAGTTCGAACTCGGATCTTCTTTGTCATTTCGAGTGGAGAGGAGCAGAACCGAGAAATCCCTCAGTCTATCAATTCATCACTTTTATTTCGAGATCTGTTAGAATTTTTAGAAAAGCTAAAAAACCTTCTTTTGAGATGAAAGCTCAAGAGAAGGTGGTGAACCTCTGGCTTAATAATTTTCATCTTCTTTGCAGAACCAGATGAGTCTTTTTAAATGAACGCTCCTGCATCAAATAAATCGAAAATCTTCTTGTTCATTTACTTCTCCCAGTCCTCAATAATCAATTTCTTTCCTCGTTTTTTGACGACTAATTTTTGATGTTCTCGCCACCCAAATTCTCGAATATAATCCAAAGGGATAGTGATATAGTAACTACCTCCTCCGACCTTGGTGAGCTTTCGAACCGGCTCTGATGCGGTTTTTGGACGTGCCATAGTATTTATTAAGTACGTATTCGAATACGTATTCGAATACGTAGAAGACTATAACAGAAGAACGAGTGAATTGAGAATCTTTTTTATTCCCCCCACTTCTCCTTGCTTATTTCTAGTACTTCTCTACCCTCTTCTTGCAATACGTCGTTTTATAGAGAGTTTAGTAAATAAATTCCCACAAGGCCACTCTTGCAAAATTTATTTCCTAACCTCTTCTTATCATGAAAGGTACAATCAAAAAGATCTTGAATGGATTTGGATTCATCACTCCCGAGGGAGATGACAAAGATGTATTCTTCCACGCGAACGATCTCGCTGGTATCGACTTTGAGAGCCTAAAAGAAGGTGACGTAGTCACTTTTGATATGGGTCAGTCCGAAAAAGGACCAAAGGCTGAGAACATTGCTCTCTTTGTTGCTGAATAACAGCTCAATAATCGCATTTTAAAGACCACTGGAATACTTGTTATCTCTGGTGGTTTTTTTATTCCCAATTCCCAAGTTTGGTCTTTTTAGTACAATGCGGTCGATGATTCTCAATTCTAAAATATTCCGTGCCTACGATATCAGGGGAGAAGCTTTCACAGACTTTAATGAAGATGGTTTCTTCGTGATCGCACACGCTTTTTGCAAGTATATTGCAAAAAAACAGGGACTAGAAAACCCGAAGGTTTTCGTTTCTGGAGACGCACGCATGTCGATGCAAGAACTCTATCCAGCAGTGATTGCAGGGATCAAATCGGCAGGCGGAAAAGTAACATGGGGAGGGGCTATCCCAACGCCTGTGAATTACTTTGCCTTTCATGAAGGCGGATTCGATGCGTCTATCCAAATCTCTGCTTCTCATAATCCTGCAGGCGACAACGGTTTGAAGTTGTTGGATAAAAACGGAGCGGTGTGCGGAGACGAAATCCAAGAGATACGAAAAATTGCAGAATGTACCGAATGCCAGAAATCAGAAAGCTATGGTGACTGTCTTGATGGTTGTGATCCGGTGGATTACTCCCTCCATTATGAAAAGAAGCTCAAAGAAATTACCCCATCACAAGATCCTTTAAAGTTCGTTGTAGACTGCGGAAATGCAATAAGCGGAATATTTTATCCCAATCTTTTTCAGTTCTTTGGACACGAGGTCGTTGAACTTTTTTGTGATCTCGACCCATCGTTCCCTAACCACCAACCCGACCCTGAGCGACCGGAGAATCTCGAACAATTGGTCGAAGATGTGCAAACTGAAGCCGCCGATTTTGGATTTTCGTTTGATGGCGATGGAGATCGTGTGGGAGTTATTCTGAAAGATGGAACTATTCTTTCTGCCGATAAAATTCTTTTTATTCTCGCCTCTGATTTTCTTTTGCGTAATCCAAACAGCCCAATCGTAATCGACGCTATGAGTTCTGCAACACTCTTCGATAAACTCCGCGAAAAGGGCGGAAAACCTGTGTTTTCCAAAACCGGGCACTCTCACATTGAACACAAGATGACTGAGGTTGGTGCCAAACTTGCGGGGGAACAGTCGGGACACTTCATGTTTGGAGAGAACTTCTACGGTCATGATGACGCGATGCTCGCCTCTCTACGGTTTATAAGCGCTGTTGAGAGCAATGCTACGTTAATTGAAGAAGTGACAAATGGATGGCCACATTTAATAGAATTTTCAGAAAAATTTACTGCATCCGATGAAACAAAGTTTCAAATCCTTGAGAAATTTACAAAAGAATTATTGAAACAATTCCCCGACGCCAGCACCTTGGACGGAATCCGAATTGATTTTGGAGATGGTGAGTGGGCAATTGTCAGATGTTCTAATACGTCTCCCTGCATTGCTGTACGCATCGAGGCGAAAGATGAGAAAAGTTTAGAAGAGAAGAAGGTGTTGTTGATAGGGGTGTTGAAGAAGTATTTATCCTAGTTGGTCATTCTATCCCGCCCTGCGGGACCATATAACAGCCCATAGAGCTGTTTTTCAAAAGATCAAAGATATAATACATCTTGTTCCAAATTTGCTAAGAATCTTATTTTTTGCACTAAATTTTTAACTTCAGTTGATTCGATTTTTGTTGTTTCAGAATTATTCAGTAATTCCTTTAAAAATTCTTCATTATTTATTCCAGCTACTTTTTTTAAATTATTGATTAGCTTAAAACGCAATAAATATATACTTTCCGATGTTGCATTCAATGTTTCAGCAGTTATAGATTCGTTTGCTAATTCGCTAGGAAGTTTAGAAATAAGTTCTGAATTTGAACTATTTCTATAGAGAGCGATATCATGAATAGTTAATCCCTCAGGATTAAATTTTGTTTCTTTTTCTTGTGGTGTCATATCGAATACATTATGAAAATTCTTTTATATTGCAATGCCACTTGTCAAGAAAGTCAAGTCACTATTTTTTTTCTTTAAGAACTCTTTCAACTTCGTACAAACCCAAAGCAAAAAATAAGTCGAGATGTTTGTAATACCAGACTCGCTTCAAGAAAAAACCTGTTCCCAGGGCAAAGCGAAAAACAAATAATGGTTCCGCGCTAGCGCTTTCACACAGGTAAATAATTCACCCGATTCCGGGCAAGCCAGAATGACCTAGTTTTTTTGTTTTTTAAAATCCGAAATCGGCAATCGAAAATCGAAAATTCTTACACGTCAAGTCTCGCAAAAATCTCTTTCTCTACAAACTTCTTACTCCGTCCATAGGTAAGTCTTGAAATTTGTTTGAGCGCCGTTGCCATTTCCGGATCTCCTTTTTCTTCATACGGGTTGAGAGGAACAATGGAGAATGGTCGCGACGGCTGCGTGTCGACGGACAATTTAATAACCGCTTTATATTTATCGATATTAATAAGATCTTGATCGGTGAAAACTGGCTCCATTTCTTTTGCCATGTACTCTGCATCCTGCGCACCAATCTTGTAGGACATGATCGTTCCCACGTTTCCAAAAACAGCATCTTTTAAATTCACTCCGCCTTTTTTAGTCTGTGAAGTATCAATCTGTCCAATGTACTGGTGAGCGATGTTGAGTGAAAGTCGGTACTTTCGAGCCTCCGATAGAATCGATTCAATCGAGTCTGTCACATAGTTCTGAAACTCATCGATGTACATAAAGAAATCGTGCGGAGCTGACCCCTGTGAGAGTTTCTTTTGTCTTCGAAGCGCCGCTGTTTGAAGTTTCGACACAATAATAAGTCCGAGCAATTTTGAATTGATTTCCCCTGTTGATCCTTTGGAAAGATTCATGAGAAGGATTTTTCCGTCGTCCATTACTTCTGAAAAATCAAAGGCGGATTTCGTTTGTCCGATAATATTTCGGAGCATTCCATTAGTCGTGAATTGTCCAAACTTCGCGGCAAAATACGGAATAATTTCTTGTTTTTCTCGCGCTCCCGTTTTCGCCATTTGATTCGTCCAGAAATTTTTCACGACTGGGTTTTTTACGTGTTTTACCTTCGCTCGCTGAAACGCATCGTCCGTAAAGAGTCGCATAATATCGGTTAGTGCGCCTCCGTTTGGATCAGCCATGAGTGTAAGAACTCCGTTTCGAAAGTAATCCTGAATTCGTGGACCAAACACTTCTTCGTCAAAAATCTTGAGCATAATATTCATCGCATCAAGTGCCACCATGTCCATTTCTTCGTCTGTTTCTGCCTCAAGTAAGTTCAGTCCCATCGGTCGTTCTGTGTCGGATGGATCGAATATAATCACGTCATCGATACGACTTTTTGGAACAAAGGGGAGAACACTTTCGACCAAACTTCCGTGGGGATCAATCACACAGATTCCTTTTCCGTTTTTCAAATCTTGTCGGATCATGCTCTGAAAGCTGGAAGATTTTCCTGTCCCCGTCTGCCCAATCACGTAAAAGTGTCGGAACCGATCTTCATTTTTAATGCACACCGGCGTCTTCTCTCCTCGGTACACATTGTGCCCAAGCAATAATCCTTCTTTCGGAATATTCGCTGGCGCTTTCACAATCTTGTAGTTCTGCCATTTCACCGCTGGCGTCTTGTTATATTTAATATGCGGAAAGTGGAAGATCGATGTGAGCTCTTCTGCAGTAAGAATCATTTTGTATTGTAGCATCCATGATCGCCGAAATGATCGCATCAAGAAGTTCTTGATCAGTGTTCTTTTGTGGTGCCACTTGTGCGCATTGTGTGACTTAAACCCATTCAGCCCTGGTGTTCCATACTGTGCGAATGAATTAAGAACCGATGTCATGTTGAGATTCGCTGTCCGCCTGTCCGGAGACGACGTGATACATCGAATAATTGTTCGAAATCCTGATTGGTTGGCTTTATCCTCAATCGCTTTTGTCGTTTCTTGTGATTCCGTATCTCCCTCGTTATCCATTCCAGAGCTTTTGTCTTCTTCGGTCTTTCCTTTTACCAGCATTTCAAAGATGCTTCCCAATATCGACAAAGGGTTCCACCAGACGATTGGTTTCTTCCCCGAAGAAAGTTTTTTTGAAAGACGTCGCGCCTTCTTTTGCCATTTATTTTTTACCGGACGAATCATAATTTGAATCGCCGCAGAGTTCCCGTTTTCATCACTCGCGTTGGAAAGTGAATTGAGAATATTATTCATTGGGTCGGCTGACTCAAAGTGTAAATATGTTTTTAGGGGAAACAGAAAGCTTTTTGCCATTCTTAAATATCCCGTTGATTGATATGTCTTTTCATGAAAAATATTCGGAGCAGTGGATTCGTCGATAACTGCCTCTGGGTAAAAACTCGTGATTTGCTTCTCTAAAAGTGGCTTAATCTGCCGAGGACACCCAATAAAAAATTTTATTTCATTATCTGTTGCCACGTATTCCAACGACAAGAAATCTTGGTTTTTGAAAAAGTGTTTCACATCTGGTGAATAAATCCCATACAATGTTTGAAAGAAGTGATCGGAAATTCCAACAACCCGACGGATCTCTGAAATCTGATCTCTCTCTCGTTCGTAGTCTTCTTTAGATTCTTTTTTGGGAATAAGTACTTGAAGAAATACGAAGTCGAGAGATCGTTTGAAATCATTTCGTCGTCGTCCCCACCAAACGAGTAAAATAATAAGCGCAACACCGAGTGCGCCTCCTCCTCCCCAAAAAACAGCATCAAGTAACGTTTCCATAAATTGTCCTTATTATCGGTATTTTGAACGAACGTGCAATCAGCATTTCCTTACGCAAAAATCTCAAGTCCTTTTTTTGTTACAACCCCGCAATGTTCCCATTGGCAAGCATCTTTCCCGTCGGCAGTGACCACTGTCCAATCGTCTGATAATATTTTTACCTGTGGATTTCCGCTCGCCACAATGGGTTCAATGGCAATGGTCATCCCTTCTTGAAGCACCATTCCATCTCCTTTTTTTCCATAATTAAAAACGATCGGATCTTCATGCAAATCTTTTCCGAGTCCATGCCCCGTATATTCTTTGCAAAGAGAATATCCTCCTCCATAAATCACATCTTGAATCGCAACTCCGATATCGCCTATTCTATTCCCCGACTTCGCAGCCTTACATCCCGCCATCAATGCTTTTTTTACGCAATCAGAAAACTTGGCTCTTTCTGGGTTTTTATCCTCTCCCCCAACGATAACTGTAAACGCTGCATCTGAATGGAAACCTTTCCAGAATACACCACAATCCACAGACAAAATATCTCCATTTTGCAATAACCGCCCATCCGGGATCCCGTGTACCACTTCTGAATTAATCATTGTGCACAGCGTTGCAGGAAACCCACAAAACCCTTTGAACGCTGGTTTTGCTCCAACGGAAACGATAACATCCTCCGCAAGTTTGTCGAGCTCCAATAAAGAAACGCCTGCTTTTATTTTTGCTTTTAAAGCTTTCTGAGCCGACTGCAAAATCTGCCCTGCTTCACGCATTACTTTCAGTTCCTGACCTGTCTTTGGTTTAATATCCATAGTGAAAAAACTCTACTCTCTCCAAACAAAAAATCAAATTATTTACCCCTTACAACCCAAGTTTTTTAATGATATCTTTCTGCGCTTCTTCAATTGGTAATCCTCCGTCTATTGAAACCAATTTCCCCAACCGCTTCCACTCATTGAGTAAGGGTTGTGTAAAATTATAAAAATTTGAAATTCGTTTTTGAATAGTTTCCAAGTTGTCATCAGCCCGCCCTTCTAGTTCTGCTCGTTTTAACAAGCGCGCAACAGCTTCTTCATCAGACAAACACACTTCCAGTGCCTTGAATTCTCGATTATGTTGAACCAATAGTTTCTCTAGGCTTATGCGTTGTTCTTCTGATCGGGGAATCCCATCAAAAATCACGGCAATTTCTGGTGAAATTTGTGAGAAAAAATGCTCCACAATTTCCATTACGATTTCATTGGGAACGAGGTCTCCACGTTCAGTAATTTCTTTCACCTTCCGCCCAAGATCCGAGTCTTCTTTTGCGATTGCTCGAAGCTCTCCTCCTGTTTCGAAAATCTTGTAGCCAAATTTCTCAGCTAAAATTTTCCCATGCGTTCCTTTTCCTGACCCCTGAATGCCGACAAGTATAAGATCTGTCATCCTTTCTGTTTAAATATATTAGAAATTTCTTTTTTAAACGTTTCGACGTCTTTGAATTCTTTGTACACCGACGCAAAACGAATAAAGGCCACGTCATCGAGTTGCCGAAGCATCTCAACGATGTCTTCCCCGATTGTTTGAGATGAAATTATTTTTTCTCCTGCCCACTTCTCTTCCAGTTCGGACAGTTTTTCTCTGATTTTTGCAATGGAAACCGGTCGTTTTCCACACGCGACGAGAATCCCTCGTTCGAGCTTTTCTCGGTCATAGGCTTCAGCACTTCCGTCTTTTTTCTCGACCATGAGGTTGGTTGTTTGCATTCGTTCAAAAGTCGTAAACCGAAATCCACACTCCGGACATTCTCGTCTTCGACGAATAGCCCCTCCTCCATCTGAAGTTCGTGAGTCAATTACTTTACTATCTTCGAAAGTGCAACTGGGACATTTCATTTTTAATGATTAATGACGAATGAACAATGAATAATACCAAACAATGCCATTCTACCGCAAATAAAAGTGTTCCCCCAATCTATTCTTCATTACTCATTATTCATTACTCATTGATTGAAATTTTTTAAAGTCTGTCTGGCCGTTTTTTGATTTGATCGATCTTTGAGCACTTGGCGTTTCTCGTGTTTTTTTCGTCCTTTTCCGATAATCACTTCGCACTTTATGTTTCGCCCTTTGATGTAAATTTTTGTTGGCGCTACTGTATGCCCTCTCTCACTGGATTTAATCGCAATCTTTTCGATTTCTTTTTTATTAAGTAAAAGTTTCTTGGGTCTATCCTTTGGTTGAACTTCGACAGAATATCTCCACTGCGGAACTTGGAAGTTTTCCAAATAGACTTCGCCATCACGAAAACGAACCCATGCGCCCTTCATATTTCCATGTTTCGCACGAATGGATTTCACCTCCCATCCCTCAAGCGCAATTCCAGCTTCAAAGGTATCGATCACTTCATAGTCGAAGCGAATTTTTTTATTTTCCAAGAGTATCGAGTCGGTCTTCATTGTGCGCCCACAATGCCATAAAACGCGCTATTTTACAATCTTCAGATATTCTTCTTCACACAAAATCCGTCCATCAAATTCCGTTCCCCATGTTGTATGAATCTTTTTTTCAGTCTTAGCACACACTGTTTCACGAAGACTTCCATCAAATGGCATCCATTGAAAATTTTCTTGGATACGCGCCATGTAATATTGATCCGGAAGCGGTATTTTTAATTTTTTTGAGAACTGAATATCTTCTTTTGATATTTGGAATGGACGTTTCCATTGTTCGTCCCAAAATATTTTTTTTGTTATGTCTTCCGTTGCTGATTGAGAAGAATCTAAAATTTCTGCTATTTCTGAATACTGCTCTTTTCGTTTCTCAACATCCTCTTTTTTTCGAAATCCCAACTTCTCTTGTTCTTTTTCGGAAAGAGGAAAATAAAATCCTGCCAAACTTTCTTCATATGGATTTGGAGCAAAATGCCCAGGAAAAAACTGTCCCCACTCCCTCGCCTTCTTCATGTAAGAAATGATTTTTTTACGCAATACTTCATATTCTTCTGGAGAATATTGTTTATTAAAAATACAGTATTTTTTTCGTCGCAACCCACAACATCCAAAACAATTCTGACACTGAAAACAAAAAGCAGAATAATCCAAAAAACGACACTCTGAAAGATTATGAGACAACCTGCATTCATAACACTGATCTTGTACCTGAGTTGTTGCATAGAGAAGTTCTGACCGAAAAAGCCCTAATGCGTCTAGGCAAGTTTTCAACGTAAAGTCTCCACGAACACAATTTACACTGTCTTCAATATTCGCAATGAAAAAGCTATTCTTCGCGTTTTTACAGTTCTCTAAAAAATTCCCCGTACTATCCTGACATTTATCAACAAATACTGCCCTGTGCCACGCATGCGTCTTCATCATCTGGCGAAAATGTTTTTTTGCTTGGTCGTGCACTTTTCGAGAAGAAAAATCCCATTTCTTTTTTTCTATTTCAAATACTTCTTTTGTAAGTTGCTTGTTTCCAATGCAATACTGTTTACTTCGAAGGTTAAAACAAAAAAGACAATTCTTACAATCACGACAGTCATACAAAAAGGCGCTGTTCTGACAATTCCGACAATGAAGTCCGTAGATGACTTCAAAACATTTGTCACAATTAATAAGATCTACGCAAAGCTCTGAGGTAAACGTAAATACACAAAACTGAGAATCTCGCATTTTTAACGTTCGATAACAATATCTCAGATCCTCACATTCAACTCCTGAATGACACAGGTAGCAATTTCTCGAATACCACCAATCATCTGTGTATTCACAATTTTCACACCCAGTGCCTACCTTATGCGGAATCGGACATTTTTGAAACAATTCCCACATCTGATCAAAAACATTTTTCGTTTCATCAAAGGTTGCCGAAGGAGGATTCGAGTGCCCCATCCATTCCTTCTTATGCCACACTGGATAAGGGCATTTTTCACTGTATACTGAAACAATGCTTTCCCCTGTCTTGTCACATTTTCGTCGGTGCAAATTCCAATGCTGCCAAAATGCTGCCCGATGGCGAAGTCTGATTTCCGGAGCCATTGTTGGGAAATCATCAAATCCGAATCGTTTTCGCAATTCAATTTCTTCGTCTGAAACGACGAATAATTTCCCTGATTTTTTGCATTCACAAGTCTTCATTGCGCCCGCACAATGCCATAAAAGGCTCTCTCCTGCAACCTCCTTCTTTCTTCAAAAAAAAATCATCCTAACCCCTTATCATACCATATATTCAGAATAAATACAGGTGTTTTTGAGTCTACAACAGAGGTGGCTCCATTTTTAGTTCACTTCCTCTCTGAAACATTTTTCACAATATACCCTTTCTGATCGTTCGGGAGCAAAGGACGTCCTCATCGGGGCTGAGCATTTTTCGCATGTTCGACCAAAGAGCTTCCACGGACGCAAAAATTTTCCTGTTCGTTCCCCCATTCGTATTTTCCAGTGATATCGAGGAATGGGAAGTTGTTTTTCTTGAAGAAGTTTCAATTCTCTTTTTTCAATTTTGTAAGGAAGTTTACTTTTCTGACAGATAAAAACTCCTTTTAGTGGTTTTTGTTCTCCTTTTTCCTCTGACTTCTCCATCCATTCGAATCCAAGATTTTTCGCTAATGATTTGTCAGTATAAAAATACTCATGTGCCATTGAATTATTAAGTGCATGCGGACTGCAGTAAGGAGGGAAGAATTGTCCACACTCTTCTCGTTGTGTCATATCGACAATGATTTCTTTCATTTTTTTGTGATACTCTTTTTCTGAAAACTGCTTGTTGAGAATGCAAAATTTCTTTCTCTTTAATCCCACACATCCAAAACAATGTTCACATCCTGGACAACTATCACAGTACGTCAAAAATCGACAATTATTCCAACAATCAAAACACATTCGAAGCATATACACGTTGTACCCACAGCTCATGGAGTTATAGCAAAGTTCTCCTGGATCACCCCAGAGATCGAAATCTAAGCAGTCTTTGCATTTTCTTAAACTCGAACAATTGAGACAGTCCTGACTGTATTCGGTGATGTAGGAATTTCGACATCGCTGAGAGAAACCTATCTCTTCTCCCGTCGACTCTTCTGATCCAATTTGGTTTGAGAATTTGTGAGGAATTTTCTGACTTAATTCACTCAATTGTTCCCAGTAGTTATCTATTTTTTCATGAGAGAGAGGGAATATTTCTTCTATCTTCTTGAAATATTCTTCCGTCGAAAGCTGTTTGTTTGCAAAACAATATTGCTTTCCCACTAGTCCTGCACAAAGAAAACAATCTCGACAACGCCGACAACCAAAAAGAAAAAAACTATCTGAACAATCTGCACACTGTGCTGAAAAGTTAAGATTGTAACATTTTCGACAACTCGTTATTTCATAACAAAGTTCACAATCGTGAGTAATTGTTGCGTCCATGGTTGATACGCAACGCTCTGAATTAATACAATACAAACAGTCTTCACAGTCTCCTGTTGCAAAAACCATGTGGCAATCTTTACTGTGGTTCGAACAATTTACGTAGGGACAGTTTTCTTGCGTTGTATCACACGCTACACTCATGCGTGGCACCTGAAGTTGTAGATCTCGAAACTGTTGAAAAAATGATGTTTGGGAATCATATAAACTTTCTGCTACTTCGAAATCATCCTTCCACCACAAATCGTGGCGAAACACCTTGAAGGGGGCGCTTTGAGGAAATTGGCTAATTATTTTCTCTCCCGTTTTGTCACAGGTTCTCCAAAACAAATTGATCTCGTTTCGAAACGCATAATGAAAAAAACGAGTTTGTTCAGGCGTAAGATCGTGAAGCGGAACGTTGAATTTCCGGTGAAGTTTTAAATATTCGTTTGAATATGTTGGCTGAGCATCGAAATCTACTCGCACTTTCATTATTTACATCCTAAGTTTTCTGAAAAAAAACTCAATTCGCGCCCTCTCCAAAACATTTCTCACAATGCACCTTTTCTGGGCGATCCGGAGCGAGTGTCGTTTTGAGCTTTGTAGAACATTTAATGCAGGCACGATCAAAAAGTTGTCGAGGATTTCGCAAATTCATGCGATCGGCATGACGACATTCAAAACATTTGTGGGGAATCGGAAGCCCCATCGTTTTATAAAATTTTAATTCGGGTCGTTGTATTTGATAATTTTTTTTACATTGTGTGCATGCAAAAATTTCCACAACTACGTCATTTTCTGTTTCTTTTATTGTTTCTGGGAAAGGAATACTGGCTGGTTGATAATCTCGTTCATCTTCATCCTTCCACTTCCAACCATTCTTGAGGGCTTCTTCCTTTTTAACAGGAAAATATTCTTGCGCATTTGTTTCGTTGTACGCCACGGGAGACATTGTAATCGGGAAAAATTCCCCCCACTCTCTCGTTTTTTTCATGTGGTCGATGATTTTGTCTCGCAATTTTTCGTATTCCTCCTTCGTGTATTGTTTGTTAAAAATACAATATTCTGCGTGCTTCAACCCTACGCACCCAAAGCAGTTTCGAGAATTATTGATACAGAGTTTTGAATATAGAATGTCGTGACACCCCATCCAAACCTGATCTGAAAAAACAACATTCTGAACCCCGGCTCCAATTTCATGGTTGTCACAACAAAAAGCAACTCCTTCTTTGGAGCCGAATGCGGTCATGTCGTAAGTGTTTTTAATGTTTCGAGAATTGTAAACCCATTTGCAGTCTTGCGCGTTATTAACATCATAACATTCATCACATCGCTGAGTATTGTTAAGGTATTCTCCTGTTGAATCTTCATTCTGAACCCCTGTGAGAAATTTATGCGGATCTTTTTGCGAAAAGGTTTGGAAGTCTTGACGCATTTTTTGGAGTCCTGCAAACGTCGAAAGTGTTACACCTTTTACCCTTTCCTCGTATTCTTCTTTGGTGCATTTTTGATTGAGAAAGTAGTACTGCTTATTCCTCAAATTCACACATCCAAAACAATTCGAACACCCGATACAATTTTTTAAAAACCATGAATCGTGACAGGTTTTACAGTTTTGAGAAAATTTGAGTTCATAGCAATTCGTACAATCGATACATTCATAACAGAGTTCACAATTCGTTATATGCGCACAATCACTACAGAAGCGAGAATCGAAAATATAACAACTGTACCAACAAGATTCGTTGTAATCTGCCTCAAAAATAAGATAGCAATTTTTACACCATCCGCATTGATTTACAAATTCGCAGTTTTGATTTTTGACTACTGACCTGGCGAGCTGGGGAACGCTATTCATCAGTGCTTCGAATTGCGGGAAAAATGGTTTTGTAAAATCAAAATCACGTCCATATTCCAATGGGTCCCAGTTGTCGGAATACCAGTATTCTGGGTCATAAACAGGAAATTGCGCTCGCCCTTTTTCATACACAGAGAGAATCTGTTTTCCGCTTCCCTCGCAGGTTCGGCGATAAAGATTTCGCTCATTTCTCCATGACAAACGACGCCGCTGCCTTTCTTCCCCGCAAAGCGTTGGGGCCGAAATTCCCATGGTTTCATAAAATGCAAGATCACTATCTGTAATCTCAAACGATTTTCCTGACACTTTGCATTTACGAACTTCCATCGCCTTTCTCGATACTGTATTTTTAAGAAAAAATCAAGTCGAAGACCCCTTTCCAAACCCTTTCGCATCTTTTAGACGCGCCTCTTTTTGTTTTACTTTTTGAAGTTTTTCAACCAGTTTCGTAAATTCCTGTTTCAATACATCATCTGCGATACTCGCTCCGTAGAGATTTTCTACAAATAGCTCCCAGCCCACTAATGTTTCTGTTTCTTCTTTTGAAAGATCTGTTCCAAGTATTTTCTTTTCGAGAATTTCTTTCTCTTGTCCGAAGAACAGATCGAGAACTTTTTCATTAATCTTCTCCTCGAAGTAGTTCCAATTCGAACTAATAAAGCCGGCAAAGAACTCCCCGTCGGTAAATTTTTTCGCTGAAACCACTTCCTCTTTTTTAGATACTGGACGCCGAACGTTTTTGAGAAATGTTACAAACTCATCTTCGATAATTCCTTTTGCTCGTTTTGTTTTTTGGGCAATTCGTGACAAGATTTCATCTTTTTCAACTGGACGAAATACAAATTGAAGGAAGTGGAAAACCGAATCGAGAAATTTTTTTTCTCCTTCGATTGATCCATCCAAATTTTTGAGTGCGAATTTTTCAAGAAGAAATTGAACGGCATTCTGCGCTCCACCAATAACTTCTTTGAGTTGTCCTGGGTCCTTTTGTGCGATTTCATCGAGATCTTTCTTCCCTGGGATGTCGATAATAAAGGGGTTCAACTCCATTTTGAGAATCATTTCTGTTGATCTGAGCGTTGCTTTTTTTCCGGCGAGATCAGAATCAAACGCGAGGTAAATATTTTTTGTCAGTCGTTTTATCAATCTCAAATGATCTTCTGTGAGCGATGTTCCGCAAGTTGCCACGCAGTTTTTAAATCCTGCAGAGTGAGTTGAAATCACGTCAAAATTTCCTTCTACCAAAATGACAGCATCTTTTTCACGGATAATTTTTCGTGCTCGATGAAGCCCGAAGAGTGTGGCACTCTTGTGATACACTGGGTTTTCTGGAGAGTTCACATATTTGGCTACTTTCTTTTCTCCTGATAAATCTCGTCCCGTGAACGCAATAATTTCTCCATTCTTTGGTTCAAAGATCGGGATCATCAATCGTCCATGGAATCTGTCCTGCATTTTCTTTCCTCCAAATTCTCGTTCAAACGCCACGCCAGATTGCGCAATCATATCTTGCGAGAACCCTGAATTGAGTAGGTGTTTTGTGAGTCCATCCTTGGCTGTTCCTCCAAATCCGAGCCACCACTCTTTTGCAATCTTGTTCGTAATCTTTCTGTTTTCAAGGTATTTCGTCGCTTTGTCTGATTTTTCAAGTTGGGTTTGGAAGTATTCTCCCGCCTTTCTATGAAGCGCAAAGATGTCTTTCTTTTCTTCTCGAGACGGTCCTTTTTCTTTTTCGAAATCTTTCGGAACGTCCATTCCCGCATTATCAGCCAGTACTTCCACCGCCTCCGCGAAGCTGAAGCCTTCTAGCTTTTCCAAGAAAGAAATCGCGTCCCCTCCTTCTGAAGATCCGAAGTCATACCAAAATTGCTTGTCGGGAGACACGCAAAAACTCGGTGTTCGCTCGTTCCGAAACGGAGATCGACACATGTAATTCTTCCCTGATTTTTTCAGTTCTGCGTACTTGCGAATAAGCTCGACAATGTCGGTTCTATTCTTGAGGTCTTCAATAAATCTATCGTTCATAGGTCGGGGCGAACCTACTTCAAGTGTGATATTTTTTCAAGTTGATTGAAAGTTATTTGACGAGAAGTGAAAAAAGGTCTTTTATCTCTTCTGCCATGACAAATATAGATTACTTTCTTCCTGAGACAAAGGTGTCTCTTTCAAAAGTCGACACGCTTCCTCCGATTAATCTTGAAGATCTTTTTAGTACTGAATATCTTCGAGTCATAGTCGAAGACAAAAAACAAAATCCTGTCCCAAATAAAGATTTTTTAGTAGCTTTAGACAAAAGAATTCAATTTCTTCTCGACAAACGCAAAGGAGTGAGACAATTTTGACAGGAAAAATTCCTTGCCTTTTCTTCTCATTTTGGTACACACAACATGCTCTTTTTAACGTTGTCGCTTTCTTTTTTAAAAAAGAGGGAGGAAAGTCCGAGCCGCACGAAAAAACCTAGTATCGCTCACAGCGAATCCGTTTGTCTGCAAAGATAGATGAGGGAAAGTGGCACAGAAATTATACGACCTCGTTTTGCGAGGGGTCGGTGAAATATAAAGTACGTCATGTACTTTGTTGTAGTCTTGCAAAATTCTATAATGCTAAACCCACTGGGCGGAGAAGCGAGTGGCCTAAACTTCTTGAGTGATGTTTTTCTCACGTTTGAGAGAATGTTTAGTCTCGCCGATGACACTGTTTTGTAAAAAACAGGATCAGATAAATGACAGCATTTACAGAACTCGGCTTACCAAAAAGAGCATCCTTAGAATACAAACGTTGCAAACGGTTGGATTTTGGGGTACAAAAAAGTCATGAAAATCCTATTGCTAGGGAAACACGGGATGTTGGGATCAGAATTCCTTAAATTAATGGAGGAACAGAATTTTGATTTCCAAGCACCAACTCATCATGATCTGGATCTTTTGGACTTCAATGCCGTAGATCAGTTCTTGGCTCGCGAGTACTTTGACCGCATTATTTACTGTGCTGCGTATACGGATGTAGAGAACGCCGAAACCGAGCGCGGAGGGTGTGAGCGGATGAATGTGGATGCTCTAAGAAATCTCCTCACCCACAAGCAATCAGTTATTCACTTTTCAACGGACTACGTTTTTTCTGCTCCCGGTAATATTGCAATTCCAGAAAATTATCCGCGCGAACCCTTGAATTTTTATGGCGAATCAAAGAAGCAGTCTGAAATTGTTTTGGAAACTTCGGGTGTTGATTTTTGGAATATTCGAACCTCATGGCTTTTTGGAATCGGACGAGAGAATTTTTTGACGAAGATTTGGAGCGCGGCAAAAGAAAATGATGTCCTTGAAATTGTGGGAGATCAAATTGGGCGACCGACCTATGCGAAGGATTTGGCGAAATATGTCCTCGACAATTTTATTCTCAATAAACAAGAATCCGGACACTATCATCTACAAAATTCTGGCGACCCGGTGAGCTGGGCTGGATTTGCGCAGTATTTTTTGGATAAGAAAGGATGGGA
>Ga0207996_1001125_pt1 | contig 19918 bp, 14 predicted proteins | sample AntAceMetag02UKG_FD_184773 | JGI IMG/M metagenome (GOLD analysis project Ga0207996, IMG submission 184773) | Saline lake microbial communities from Ace Lake, Antarctica - Antarctic Ace Lake Metagenome 02UKG (SPAdes) (version 2) | ecosystem: Environmental > Aquatic > Non-marine Saline and...
GTATCGGGCAAACATTTCTGCTCGGACATGGCGACCTTCAGCAAACTCTATTTGACTCCGTACATCTCAACATATTCATCAAAATCCGCTTTTGTCTTTTCATCCATTGGGCTGCGGTTCCCCTGAATAATAACAGGAACCCCTTCCTTATAAAGATACTCAACTACCTCTCTGATACCGGCCACAGAGAAAACCGGTATACCACTTTTAGACACGAAGTCCTGAATGGCATTTTCGCCCTTCTGCCCCAATATAACCTTACCATCCTTGTCGTACACCGCGGTTGTCTGCTCTCTATCCAGGCCGATCCCTATACCGACCACATTGAATGACATGCCCGTTAAACGGGCCTCGGATTCAATCTTCTCCAAAAGATCGAATTTAGTCCTCATGGAGGTTGCAACATCATCCACAATGAATAGCCGGCAGCCATCAAAAAAAGAGCTGTTGACGAAAATGCTCTTTGACACGCTCCCTTCACCATGGGTCTTGACCTCTTTTCGATCATAGTCAAAGGTCATATCAACCCGGTGCTCCTGCCACAGGGCAATAGCCGCTGACAGGGCAATCGTACTTCCTTTGTAGGAAGGTCCTAAAATGACATCCGTGCCCCTGGCCAGTCCCTGCGACATTATCATATGGGCAAAAAAAGAGCCCATTTCAATGGACAGGCGACCGGTCCTGAACATGGCCATATTAACAAAATAAGGTGTAGGGCGCCCATCTTTCAAGATAAGGCCCCTGTCAAAAAATATGGCCCCTGTCTCTGCCAAGGTCATGGCGAATTTTTTCTTGTAACCATCCATAACAAAACCTCTTTCTCGTGCTATATATTTACACCAAAATGAGCACGTCTATCTATAAACATCTGCACTTCATCACCGATATGGCGGCTTCTTCAAACCCTTCAATCGTAACGCCCAGTTCAATCTCTGACGCGCTTCGTTCATGCCTGGTTGGATCTTAAGCGCTTTAGAAAAATGCTCGACACCACCATCAATATCTCCCTGACGAACCAGGATAACTCCCAACTTGAAATGCGCCTCCGCATAGTCGGGCTTTATCCGGACTGCCTCCGAATAATACTGAGCAGCTTCAGGAAAATTCCCCTGCAGCATAAAAGCCTGGCCTAAATTACTGTGAATTTTGACATTATCTGGTTCAACCTTGAGTGCTTCCTTAAAATGCAAAATGGCATCTTGGAGATTTCCCTGCTGAGCCAAGGTAATCCCAAGGTTAGAGTGAGCCTCTGGATAGTCTGGCTTGATTCGAAGCGCCTCGAAAAAATGACCGACCGCCTCCTGAAAATCACCTTTTCGCATCAGGGCAAGCCCCAAATTGCAATGTAATAAAGGATCGTTAGGTCGTATCTTGAGCGCGTCAGAGAACTTTCTGATCGCATCATCAACCCGCCCGACCTGTGTCAGAACAACCCCCAAATTATCGTGTGCCCTTACATAGCCTGGCCTAATGCTGAGAGCCTTAGAATAGCTCTTAATCGCCTCTTCCAGGCTGCCATGAGCCTGTAGCGCAGTCCCCAGGTTATAGTGTGCCCTGAAATTTTCCGGACTCTTGGTTACTACATCATACCAGAGGGTTATACCGTCCTGGTAAACCATATTTCGAAGGTAAGTGGCCGTTCCAAGGGAAACCACAATAAGGATAGATACAACCACACACCATAATCGTTTGATAGGCAAGAGACAAAAAACCATATAAGCTATCACAAGCCCAAAACCGAACATCGGAAGATATAGCCGATGTTCAAACAGCGTATCTTTTATAGGGAAGACGCTTGACTCCACCGAAAGGGTCAAAAAAAACCAGAAAATGCTAAACGTTATGACAGGTCGCTTCTTTATGTTCCATATCCCAAAGCCAACGATTAGGAGCAAAAAAAGAAAAGCCAAAGACGTGTAACCGTCAAAAAACCCAGTCTTAAGGGGATACATATAATCCAGATTCTGACCCACCGGAAGGAATAACAATCTGATATATATCACAACGACATTAAACTGCGTGTAAAGGTAATCCCAGCGGCTGGTAGCCGTACCGGGCGCACGCATCATTTCCGATACATCCTCCAGCAATCTCCCGAATTGGACCTGGCCTCTAAAAAAACTGTAAGCATAAAGGGAAAAAACCACCATGATTGCAAACGCCGGCAAAAACCAGAGCAGTTTTCGCTTCCAGCCCTGCCATGTCTTGTCAAAGAGCATATACTCAGCAAAGAAAATCACGCCAGGGAGACTTACCGAACTCTCTTTGCTCAAGAGGGCCAGAATGGCACAAAGAAAAGATAGGGCAAAATAAGCTAAAACCTGAAATCCGAAAGCCCCTATCCCCTCTTCCCCCTGACCCCTGTCTTCCGACCTCTGATCTCCGACCCCCGTCCTCTGACCTCCGTCCCCTCCCCTCTGCTGCAACACCCTTGCCTTCAAATAAAGGAGGACTGATGCCAGATAAAACATGGCCGCCATAGAGGTATATCGCTGGACGGTATAGGTAACTGCCTGGGTCTGAATAGGGTGCGCAACAAAAATAAGGGCCGTTAATAAGGACATTAGATAGATTGCTGATTGTCGATTGTCGATTGTCGGTTGAAAAGCATCCGGCACAACCTCAGACGTTCTTGCCGCTATGTTGTAGGTTCGGAGCTTCGGGTCAACCTTTGACTTTGGACTATTGGAATGGCCAAACCCTTGAGCAGGTGAGTTCAACAGTTGTTTGAATATGATAAGAGATAGAAAGTAGGCAAGAAATCCATTTATGATATGGATCGTTATATTAGCTAAATGGTACCCAAAAGCATTCAGTTTGCCAAATTTATAATTTAAGGCAAACGTCAAGTCAACAATCGGTCTTGGAGAGTGAGAAAGAAGTGCTCTCGGTGACAAAAAGATCTTTAAATCTCTAATTGTGCTCTTGTCTTCAACCTGACTTATATCATCGAAAACAAAAGGTGTTCCATAGATGTTGCTGTATATCGCCAAAGCAACAAACGCAATAAGAATCAGAGCGATGCATGGCGTTGTTAATTTATTGACAATATTAGTTTTTTCCATCTCAAACAAACTCATAGTCTTACGGAAGACAAGCAGTAAGGCCTATTTCCACCCCTCTTCCAATCCGACCTAAACAATCATATGACGCACTAATAATCAAGAAAAAAGCGAATTCTGTCTCCTGGACAAAACGGAATAAGGCGCATTATATTGGTGCATTACCCGTAATTCTGCGGCCCGCCTCCCCCATTAGGAAAACGGGGGAAAGTATGCCGGAAGTCTACTGTTGCAAACGGCCTTATAATCCGGTATGTTGCTCCATTCAAAAATAGGTCTGTGCAAATTTTTTGGACACCAGTAAGGAAGATTGGACGAAATCCGATAGTCAATGGGGATAGGCATCATTACAAACAGGAACCACGACCATAGAAAGATGATATCATGGAACAACAGGTTATTATTTTAGGAGCAGGTTTCTCGGGCTTAAGCCTGGCCTTGAAACTGAGCAACCTGGGCATTAGGGTATGCTTGCTTGAAACTGACAATACCATCGGCGGGCTGGCAGGGACTCTCAGAGTCGACGGATATAGCATGGACGTCGGACCCCATTCTTTTTTCACCGAGGATAAGGAGATCCTCCATAAGGTCCTCGGCCTTTTCAACAACAGACTGCCCTCCAAACCTCGAGAAGTCAAATTTTACTATCAGGGCAAATACCTGGATTATCCCCTTACGGCGTATAATGTTCTTGTTCAGATGGGTATCTTGTCCGGCATTCGAACAGGCCTGAGTTTCTTGAAAAGCAAGCTGTTTCATAAAAGTCCACCATTGACAGAGATGCAGGACGAAACGGTGGAGGAATGGGCTATTGCAAGCTTTGGAGAACACCTCTACCGTACCTTTTTTAAGCCTTACACGGAACAGTTCTGGAAACTGCCATGTTCGGAGCTGTCGTCTCGTTCAATCCCTACACATACACGCATGAGTTTTTTTAATACCTTACGGCTGTTGATGTATAAACGGATTCGCAGTGAAGATGCTTCATTAATCGAGAGGGAGATGCTCCCCACCTATTACCCGGATTCAGGTTTTGCGGAGATTGCCGAACGGATAGCCAAAAAAGCCCAGGAAACAGGCGCTCAGATAAACCTGAATTGCCAGGCTATTAGCGTGGAAAAACTGCCAGGGGGCCAAATGCGAGTTCTTTACGAGACTGCCGGCAAACAATTGAAAGTTGAAGGATCCCATGTGGTTTCTACCATCCCGCTCAATCACTTTATGAAGATGCTAAAACCGTCTCCGCCACCGGCCATAATATCGGCTGCGGATAAATTAACTTACAGAGCCTTAACAACCTTAGGAATGGTAACGGAAAAACAGAACATATTGAGCTGTGGTTACATTTACGTCCTTGATCGCCCCTACAACCGCATAACGGAAATGAATCAGTTCAGCCCCCGTACAAGCCCTTCGGGCGAAAACATTGTCATGGTCGAAATCCCTTGCCTTAAAAATAGTTCGGCCTGGACTGCCTCGAAAGAGGAGCTATTTAATATGTGTGTAGGGCCTCTGGCCGAAGACGGAGTTTTGGGCCCAGGAGATGTCAAGCGTCTCTTGCTGGTTCGGGCGCCGAATGCTTACCCCATTTACCGTAAGGATTACGCCCCAAACCTGAAAGGGGTGCTCGACTACATAAACGAGCAAGACGGTATTTTCACATTAGGGCGAACCGGTGAATTCATATATATGGACGTGGATAAATGCATGAGAAGGGCCTTTGATTTTGCTGATCGCGTATTAATCCCTATGTTATCTTGAAATCCACCTTGATCCATATAATTATGGTAAGGGCTCTATAGCCGCCTCACTCAACCATCGTCTACCTTATTGTTCTGAAACTTCTTTCAGTCTTTGCTTCAGGACGGAGCAACAGGAAACAATATCGATATGCAATTTCGCCATGCGATATTTTTCATATGCGCGTTTCTGTTAGTATCAACACTATCCATTTACTGGCAGGTGGCGCATCACGACTTTATAAACCTAGACGATACTTTTTACGTTACAGAAAATCAGGTTGTGCAATCAGGCGTTACGAAGACAGGTTTAGTTTGGGCGTTTACAGAATCCCATTTTGCTAACTGGCATCCGCTGACCTGGATCTCCCATATGCTGGACTGCCAGCTGTTCGGAGTAAAAGCTGGACAACACCATCTGGTTAACTTGCTCTTTCATATAGCAAACAGCTTGTTGCTGTTTGGTGTTATCAGAAAGATGACGGGGGCCTTATGGAAGAGCGCCTTTGTTGCAGCCCTTTTTGCTCTCCACCCACTTCATGTGGAGTCAGTTGCGTGGGTAGCTGAGAGAAAGGACGTCCTCAGCACCTTTTTCTGGCTGCTTTGCATGTGGGCCTATGAGAACTATGCTGAGAAACCAGGACCAAAATGGTATTTCGTTGTTCTGGGCTTCTTTGCCCTGGGCCTTATGGCGAAGCCTATGGTTGTGACGCTGCCCTTTGTTTTACTCCTTTTGGACTACTGGCCTCTTGATCGGTTGCATTTAGGCCAACGAAAGGACAAGCCTAAATCAGCCTACCAAAAATCCCTTGTCTCTCGCTTGCTCTGGGAAAAGGTCCCATTATTTGTCCTTTCAGCAGCTTCATCTATACTCACCTTTGTCGTTGAAAAACAGGGCGGCGGCGTGGCGCCTTCAGATCAATTCCCGCTGAATATCAGCATTTCCAATGCTCTCCTTTCTTACGTCAGCTACATCGGGAAAATGCTTTGGCCGAACAACCTTTCAGTGTTTTACCCCTACCCGGAAATAATACCGATGTGGAAATCTGCAGGGGCCACATTACTGCTTTTGCCCCTTTCGATTCTGTTCATCAGGGCGGCTCGAACCCGGCCATATCTTATAGTGGGGTGGCTATGGTATCTTGGAACCCTCATCCCTGTCATCGGCCTCATTCAGGTCGGAAATCAGGCCATGGCCGACCGGTACACGTATATCCCCCTTATTGGACTTTTCATTATGGTTGCCTGGAGTATTCCGGATATTTTGCAGAGATGGCGCTATCGTCAAATTGCACTCTGGATATCGGCGGGCCTTTTGTTCTCAGCCTTAACTGTGTGTACATGGCTTCAAGTCCGGCACTGGAAGGACAGTATTAGCCTCTTCAGACATGCTCTTAACGTGACCGCCAATAACTATCTTGCTCACAATAATCTTGGAACTGCACTAATGGATGATGGCAGGCACACCGAGGCAATCCAACACTATTCTGAGGCGTTAAGAATAAGACCGCGATACGCACTGGCGCAGTATAACCTGGGAAACACCAAAGCGGAACAAGGAAAGTACGAGGAGGCTATTGAGCATTACACCGAAGCGGTTCGGTTGGCGCCTAACTACGCAAAGGCACACAATAATCTTGCAAATATGTTACTTTATCAAGGACGACTCAACGAGGCCATTGACCAATATTTAAACGCCCTTGAGATTAACCCCAATTATGCAAACGCACATAGTAATCTGGGAATTGCGCTTGCACAAAAAGGAAACCTCGACAGGGCGGTGCACCATCTCAGGGAAGCCCTCCGCATTAATCCGAATCATGTTAGGGCGCAACATAACCTGGAGCAGATATTGAAGCAAAAAGCTAAATTGAATAGAAAGATTCGTTAGTTGGAGATAACACTGTCGTGCGTTCTGTTCACCTGAAACTTACAATATCCATCTTTTTGATTGCAGCAACCATTTTGGTCTACTGGCAGTTGACCAGACATGATTTCGTAACCTTTGACGATATCACTTACGTTACTGAGAACAGCTATATCCAGTCAGGGCTCACTATGGAAGGGATATCATGGTCTTTTACGACGTTTCGTGGTGCTAACTGGCATCCGGTGACATGGCTGTCCCATATGCTGGATTGCCAGCTTTTCGGGCTAAACCCTGGTATGCATCACATGACCAGTCTTTTTTTTCATATAGCAAATACCATACTGTTATTCCTGATTATTGGAAAAATGACCGGGTCCTTATGGCGCAGCGCCTTTGTTGCTGCCCTTTTTGCGCTTCACCCCCTTCACGTGGAATCCGTCGCGTGGGTGGCTGAGAGGAAAGACGTACTCAGCACCCTATTCTGGATGCTGACATTGTGGGCGTATGTCCGGTATGTTGAATTGCCGTCCCTTATTCGGTATCTCCCAATTCTCCTTTTTTTTATTTTAGGTTTTATGGCTAAATCGATGATTGTGACTCTCCCCTTTGTACTCCTTCTCCTGGACTACTGGCCGCTTGGCCGGCTCCAATTACCTTCGCCGGAAAAAAGAGGAAAGCTGAAACCCCCTAAACTGTCCTCTTTTCGTCTGATTGCAGAGAAAATTCCCCTTTTGATCTTTGTAGCCTTGCTCAGTATCGTAACACTTCTTGCAGAAGGTAGGGCTGTTCAATCATTGGACAACTTCCAGCTAATGGCTCGAATCTCTAACGCCCTTGTCTCTTATGTAACGTACATAAGAATGATGTTTTGGCCTGCAGGCCTTGCGGTATTTTATCCCTATCCGCAAACGATACCTATATGGAAGGCTTTAGGGGCAGGACTAATGCTCATATGTCTGACGGGTATATTTATCAAGGCGGCTCGAACCCGGCCGCATCTTTTTGTTGGGTGGTTCTGGTATCTTGGCACCCTTGTGCCAGTGATCGGTCTGGTTCAGGTGGGAAACCAGGCGATGGCCGACCGGTACACCTACATACCTCTCATAGGGCTTTTCATTATGATTGCCTGGGGTATTCCGGATGTTTTGGAGAGATGGCGCTATCGGCAAATTGCACTCTGGATATCGGCGGGCCTTTTGTTATCAGCCTTAACCGTGTGCACATGGTTACAGGTCCGGCATTGGAAGAACACTATCAGCCTCTTCACACATGCTCTCAATGTAACTGCTAACAACTATCTTGCACACAGTAGCCTGGGAGCGCGGCTAATGGATAAAGGCAGGCACAACGAGGCGCTCAAGCATTATTATGAGGCATTAAGAATAAAACCGCAGTACCCGCTGGCACATTACAACCTGGCCAACGCCAAATCGGCGGAAGGAGAGTACGAGGCGGCTATTGAGCATTTCTTAGAAGTAGTTAGACTGGAACCTAAAGATGCAAAAGCCCACTACAACCTGGGAGTTCTCCTGGCACGTAAGGGGGACTTTTCTGCTGCTGTCAAACACTATACCAAGGCGTTAAGTATCAGACCCAACGATGCTAAGACGCACAACAATCTTGCCGTTGTCCTGGTAAACCTTGGAAAGTTTGATGAAGCCGTCAGACGTCTATCTTATGCTGTAAGAGTAAACCCAAACGATGCAGTCTTACACTATAACCTTGGCGTTGTTCTATCCCATCTCGATAAACTTGAAGATGCCATCAGAGAATTCAGAGCGGCGCTGCGCATCAGGCCTGATTATCCGATGGCGCGTCATCAGCTTGAGCTTGCTTTGAAGCAACATGAAAACGTGAGCTTCACGTCTCAAGAATAGTGATATATGAATTGAATATCATATAAAAGGAACTATTGCGAATCCACGCAAGAAATGCTGGGAATACGATGCCAAACTCGGCTTCACGAAAAACAATGTTTTTGTTCCTCCTGCTTTTTGCCTTTGCTCTCCTGGTAAGAACGATCTATTTCGTAGAATTCAAAGAAAACCCTTTCTTTGAGTATGTGCATCCTTCACATGATTCCTTGAATGTTCATAATGGGGCATTTGAAATTTGTTCCGGCAATATTTTGTTAGATAAAAAGGGATTTAAATATCCGTTCTATTCCTACTTTGTTGCCGGAATCTATTCATTAACTCATAACACGGTTTATGCGATATGGATTATCCAGTTTATACTTGGTGCCCTGGCTTCCGGTTTGCTGTTTCTGATAGGGATCAATTTATTCAATAGGACTGTTGGGGTTATTTGCGCCCTGTTCTATGCGCTCTATGGACCAAACCTTTTTTATGAGGGAATCATGCTGAGAGCTGCACTTACGGAGTTCTTGGCGGTGTTATCTTTCTACTTTCTGATCAAAATGGAGAGGAAGATTTCTTACGGAAGCCTTCTTTTGAGCGGGATCTCTCTGTCATTAATGATTCAGTGTCGTGCAAATACCGTCGTCCTATTGCCCTTCGTGCTGGTTTATCTCTATTTCGCAATCCTTAAAAAAGCAGCTGTCAAATTAAAATTGAAACATTTATCAGTTTTTGTTCTTGCCTTGGCCCTCACCGGGCTGCCTCTTTTAATACGAGGCTTCTACGTGGAAAAGAAGTTTCAATTTTACGATCCTGGTGGTCCACATGTATTTCTGATGGGTAATCTTGTCGATTATAACGGGCTCGGATGGCATAATGGATCACCCAGCTATAAGGAGTACCAACAAAGGTATGGGGAAAAGCTTCTTTATGACTACAAATTCGTGTTAAAGGAAGTGCTCAACGAGATCAGCGCGTCTCCCATGTCATTTTTGGGCCTTTATATGAGGAAGACCTATTATTTTCTCTGCAATTATGAAATACCGAGCAATAATAATATTTATATTTACCAAAAGTTTTCTTATCTTTTGAGCAATCCCATTGGCAACTTCTCATTGGTGGTTTCATTGGCTTTTTTGGGTCTAATAATCTCTCTCAAGGACTACAGACGCAATTTCCTATTATATACATTTCTCCTGGGAATGACATTTTCTACACTTGTTTTTTATAATGTTTCGAGGCTGCGAATGCCTGCAATCCCTTTCTATCTACTTTTGTCATCAGCAGGAATATTCTCGTTATTCGAATTCATTAAAGCAAGACAGTTTATGAAATTTATTATAGCCGTTGTATTGATAATTGGAGTAATCATCTGTTTAAACATGCCAGATGTCCAGAAAATAAGAGAGAATGATTACGCAATGTTAGGAGATGCTTATTTTGCCAAGGGAATGTATGATGAGAGTATTTTCCAATTTCAGAAATCATTGGCCATTAAGCCCGAAAACGCAATGGCGCATTATAACATCGGAATTTCATTTTCCAAGAAAGGTAAGCATGGGGACGCCATTCGCCACTTCTATGAAGCGTCCCGAATTGATCCCAAGTTTGTGGCAGCTCACGATAACCTTGGTCTGATGTTGTGCGAGCAAAACAGATTCAGCGATGCCATCAAACATTTTTCTGAGGCGTTGCGGATAGACCCTGAAAATGTCAATATTCATAACAACCTGGGGATTGCTTATGCCCGGCAAGGCAATCTTAAGGATGCAGCGGTCCATTTTGCCGAAGCAGTACGGTTATCTCCCCAAAACAAGGCAATACGAATCAACCTCGATCGATGCTTGAAGCTTCTTGGTAGGTCCGATGTCCCTTTGCGCAAATAGTGAAAAGTGAGATTTCGAGACATGGGGGGCTGAACGACTGGACTGGGTTTTTGGTTAGATTATACGGCCCCTGTGCCATCCGGTTTTTAAAGTATCTTGTATAAATAATGACCTTTTGGATCCATGGCAATCAGCTTTATTTCTTTCGTTGTTTTCACCGGAGAAAAAGTCAGGACATGCTCTATGTGAAACATTTTGAACGTCCTTACAGCATTTTTTGAAGGGAAACCGTTAATGACTTGTTTGACTTCCTGTAAATATTTAGGGGAATAGCTTGTTGGTCCATTAAACATAGGGTGACCATGAATCGTAGCCGCATAATACCTTTGCTTGTCCACCTCTAATGGCAGTGGAAGTTCTGCAATAGGATATTTATCCTGTTCTCGCTCAAGATATTTATAAACTTTAGAAGATAAAATTGTGGATTCAGGTTTTTTGAAATTAAATTTGTGAGGAATAGCATAAATAAACGATATTAAGACCAAAAATATAAGCAAGCCTTTTCTCACGGAGCCTCTTTTAATACCGATTGTATCTTCCTCCATCTGAAAAGCCCCTATTACGGCAAAAAAACTAAACCCGAAGACTGCCATTAATAAATATCTTGATATTGACCTGAAAACAGATAAAAATGGTATAATAGGCTCTAATATATCATAAGGAGTACGTCCTATTTTGAATAGGCCGGGTATTTCAATAATTGGTCCAAAGGATATACATATGGAAATAATAAAAGAGTAAAAGAAAGTTTTTGCATAAACATTATCGAGGGAGACCTGAAATGACTTTACCTTATGGATTCGACATATAACATAAAGAGATATGAAAGTAAAAAGCAGGTATAAAATGCCCAAAATAGGCTTTATTGACAAAGCAAAAAATCCGCCGAGAAGCAAAAGCGCAACGAGCATCTTTACATACCAAATAATCTTTCTTCCCAAAAACGAGTAAATAAAAAGAAAATAAGTAAAAAATCCCATGAAGTAGCCTGGTGCGAGTCCATTTGCATAATTGTTTAAGAATCCCCAAAATCTGTGGTTCATGTTTGTTACAAAAAATATTGGCCACTTTGCTCGGGTGATATTGTGAGCAACATCCTGAGAGGCCATCATCAGAAATTTGGTTCCTTTATAATACTCGTGCAGATAAACAAAAACAGGAAGGAAGAGGAATATTACAACAGGGAGATAATAGTAATTGGAAGGCATCATGATAAATCTTTTTACCTTCATAAAATTAACAAACAGAAAGATCGAACTCATAATGACTGCGATGTGTGCATTTTGAATCCCAGTAAAGAAGATGCATTGGAAAAGCATGGGGAACAAAATCGAATACCTTAAAATCAATCCTTTATCTAAAATCTTTTCCAACAATACTAAGAGCAGCAAAATTAAATAGAGATGGTTAGCGTGGCACCAGTCACTCATGGTTAATGACATGGGGAGGGAAAACGCAAAGATTGAGGCACCCAGGATCGAAGGAATAAATGTTATTTTGATTCTTCTCAAGAACCAGTAGAATACCAAAAAATTCATGATCGTAAAATAGATCTGCAACAGGTAGAAAGAAAGGTAGCTTTTTTTTGTAATGTAAAAAAAAATGGACCATATGATACCATTTGCTATTGTGACATCATCGGTAAAAAGAGAATATTTATAAGGATAATAGACACTAAGTTTTGGATATTCCCATCTTTGACTAAACAAACAGGTCTTAAGGTTATTATATGTATCATGCAACATGCTTATGACAACAGGTGCATCAGAATAATTACGATCATTCCACCCAAAAAGATAATCAGAATTAATAATTCTGGTTGAAAAAGACAAGCCGGTAAGGAAAACTGCTAAAAATATAACGATATATACTTTAGGAATAGAACAAGCAAGCTTATTAACATAAACTTGCATCTTATTAAACCTGTTATTATTTGACATAGGGGCACTTAACTTAAGGAGGGTATATTTAACTCGTTGTGAAAAACTTGATTTCAAAGGCAGTCAATAACCACGACTCTCATTAATGGAGTTGTAATAATGGACTGCCATTTTTTTGTGGAAAATGGCTTTTAAAAAAGGTGGAGAAACAGCACGGATCGGAGCGACCCAGCAGATCGGGTGACAAAAAGACCCGGGGATTGTTACTAAAAGCAAGAACAGAGGCACTACTGAATCATGACAAGTCGGAACCCCAAAGATGTAAACCTTCCATCGGGCTGATACCCCCCCCTGTAGGCCGAACGGCAGAACCGGGTATGGCTATGGATGCTCCCACCGCGAAATACTTTTTCGGAACCTGACGAAGGCCCTGCGGGGTCGATAACCGGATTCGGGGGATATTTGGTATACCAGTCCTGACACCATTCCCACACATTACCGAGAACGTCATAGAGGCCCCAGGCGTTTGGTAATTTTGCCCCTACTTCGTGACTATGCTTTTTGGAATTATTCCAATACCAGGCGTATTTTCCAAGCCTCGCCTGGTCGTTTCCGAAGTAAAATCTCCCGGTGCTGCCCGCCCGGCACGCGTACTCCCACTCCGCCTCTGTCGGCAACCTGTACTGCCTCTCCCCCTCACGGTTCAGCCATTTAATAAAGGCATTGGTATCGTTCCATGAAATGCAGGTCACGGGGGATTGTTCAGTCTGTTTAAATCCGGGATTATCCCAGTAAAACCCTTCCTTCATTTCAAATTTGTTACCTGCAAGGATAGTTGCGCCCCCATCCGTCTCCGCCTCGGTTTTGTAGTGTGAGTCCTCAATAAACAAACGCCACTGACCAACCGTCACTTCCGTGGTTTGCATATAAAAAGGGCGAGTGATGGTAACCCTGTGCTGAGGAAGGTCGTCTTCGTACCATTCCTTTTTACCGCCGTATTGTTTCTCTACTTCTGCAGGGCTTAGTCCGCTTCCCATCATGAAACTTCCGGCCGGGATTTTGACAAACTTCATCCCAAGAGAGTTTGTAAAGGTTTCTTGCTCGAAATTAGAGGAAATTTCCGACCTCAATTCCGTTTCCAAACTGGAAGCCTCCATCTCCTTTATGGGAGCGGTTTTCGATTTGCCATTATCAGTGGAAAAATAGAAAAAAAGCAAGACTGATAAACCCAGTGCTATTAAAGCAGTAACTGCGAATTTTTTCATAAGATGCTCCGAGACCTTTGAAGAATGTCCCCTTTCGTCCAATTTCTGCGTTGCATTCGAATTTTGACAAACTCGTAAAAAGTCAGAAATGATCCTTTTTAGTCATTCCCGCGAACGCGGGAATCCAGGAAAATCAATCACTTCTGGACTCCCGCGTTCGCGGGAGTGACAGGTTTGGAGACTTTTTACGGGTGTATCAATTTTAATCCTCGAAATATTCAATATATTCCTGTGGTTAAAATCCTCATGCGCCTTGATCTTTGAACGAAATTGAACCTTTTTCAAAGGTCTCGCTCCGAAAAATAAAAAAGTTGGCAGGTAAAAAACAAATCATATGTGAATCCGTTTGTGGCACTTACATAGTGCCTGAGCGATATGCTTATATTCGAATCCTACAGCAATCTGAAGTCAGATTGACAGAGGGTGTTGAAAACATTTCACCCAAGTTTGAGATTTCAATATTCAATCTAAGCATTTGTAAAAACTCGTAAAGCATATACAAAAACCTGGCTCTTGGGAATAGTAGATTTCGAGGTTTCAAGATACCTCGGTAGAAATTTTTTCTTTGACTTTGAAGAAGATCCAGCACTCCGCTTTTCGCAAGGGAAGTCTTTCCTTTTTTCATAGCCCACAAAATGAATTTACTGCCTTACACACATATTGTGCCGCTTCTATTGAGAGATGTGGGCCGATAGGGAGGCTCAGAATCCGTTCTGAAATAGCGTCAGAAATCGGATAGTTTTTCCTCAAACTGCTCATCTCTTGATAAGCAGCCTGGCTGTAAAGGGGCACGGGATAATGAATCAGGGTCCCAACCTCCTCTTGTTTGAGATGGGCGCGCAATGAATCACGACGCGTTGATCTCACTGTAAACAAATGCCATACATGACTGTTTCCTTCCCCAATTTGGGGGAGAACAAGTTCTTCATCCCGGGCTTCAAGTCTGTCAAGGTAGAGGCGTGCCACTTTAGATCGCCTTCGGTTCCATTCGTCTAAATGTCTCAATTTAACACGCAAAATGGCCGCCTGAAGTTCATCAAGACGGCTGTTCATCCCCTTGATAGCATTGTAGTATTTCTTTTCCGATCCATAATTCCTGGCTATCCGGACATATTCGGCCACATCCCGCTCATCTGTCAGAACAGCACCCCCGTCCCCAAAGGCCCCGAGATTCTTCCCAGGGTAGAAACTGAATCCCGCCCCATCACTCAGAGATCCTGCCTTGACGCCGAAATGCATGGCACCGTGTGCCTGAGCCGCGTCTTCAAAAAGTTTAAGGTTATATTCCCGGCAGATCCCCTTGATACGTTTCATGTCTGCAGTCTGCCCATAGAGGTGGACAGCCATAACAGCCCGAGTCTTTGAGGTAATTACGGCTTCTATCTCAAACGGATCAATATTGCAGGTTCTTGGATCAGGTTCCACCAGTACCGGAGTCGCCCCCACATTTGAAACAGCCAGGGCAGTTGCAATATATGTGTTGGCCGGCACAACAACTTCATCCCCTGTACCGATCCCATGGGCTTTCAGAAGCAGCTCCAAAGCATCTATGCCGCTCCCGACACCCACGCAATACTTGCTCCCGCAATAGGCAGCAAATTCCTCCTCGAAACACCTGACATTCTCTCCTAAGATATACCATCCGCCCTCAAGGACGCGCTTGATTGCTAAGTCTATTTCATCAGCAAGCTCCAGATAAGTCACTTTCAGGTCTAAAAAAGGAACCTTCATGCTCAAACCGCTATTCGCTCAATCTGGGTATTCGCATTTCTTAGTTTCCGTAAAACAACGAGCAAGCTGTCTTCAACCGTATCATGATACGTCAACCCCAAAGATAACGATTTTTTGTTCAAGACTTCATAAGAGAGCTGGTTCATGATCGGCGAATCCACAAAAATAACTTGAATGCCAGGAATATTAACCTTGATCACGTCAACGATGTCTTGAACCGTTAAATTGGCAGTCACGATATTATACACCTGATTATCAAAATGATCATTCGCCACAAAAAAATTGATCGCGTTGACACAGTCCCCCAGTCCACAGTATGGCCTTTTTTGATGAAGGGCGGTCTTCCAAACAGTAATCGGTTTGCCGTTAGATGCCTGCCAAACAAACTTGTTAACTGCCGTATGGAACCGCATGCCTATGGAATAGCCAAAAATTGTCCCGATTCGAAAGATTACATACTTGAACCCCATCTCCTCTGACAATTCGGCCAACAGCCTTTCCCCGAATATCTTTGAATCCGCATAAGGGCTCTGAGGTTTGAGTTCCTTCTCAGGGCAGGTTTCGTCTACCACCTCACTCTGACTCCCATACACACTGGTAGAAGATGGAAACAGCAGAGAACACCCTTTAGCCGCACAGAGGCGAGCCACTTTTTCGAGGCCTTTTTTATTGATTTCTTCGACCTCTTCCTCTCTGCCGAAACTCCTCTCTGCGTCCGTCACGGCCGCCAGGTGTATCAACACATCACTGTCCTCAATAACAGTCTCTATCTCCGGCGAAAGGATATCTGTCTCATAAAAGACAAACTCCATTCCAGCCGGAAGATCAAACAACGATGCATATCGCTGTGTCAGCAAGTTGTCAACAATGTAAACTTTCTCAAGACCGGGAATCTGTAAACTCCTGATCAGTTTCGAACCGATATGTCCCAGCGCGCCAGTAATACAAAGATTCATTTAATACCAATCCCCTCGGGGCTCCTTTCCATAATCTGTTTAGTCTTGGTCAACCCTTCTCTCAGGTTGAATTTCGGCTCCCATTGGGTCTCATAATACAATTTGGCACCACTGATTATCGCGTCGCCGATCTCAATCCTTTTCCTGATCCGGGGCCACCTTTTTTTAGTAAGCCTTCCCCTGCCAAATACGGAGATGATTTCATTTGCAATCTCCAGCACGGAGTAGTGCTCCTTATGAGCTGCAAAAAAGACATCTCCGTAAAGGGAGTCGTGAAAAACGCAGTTGTAAAGCAGGTCAGCGGCGTCCTCCACGTACATAACGTTTCGCGTCTGGCTCCCATCACCAAAAATAGAAATTTCCTGGTTGTTTGCAGCTAACCAGATAAAATAGTTGATAAAACCAAATTCCGGATAGCCTTTCCCGTAAGGGCCGTAGAGGTTGGCAAAGCGGAGCGACAAGGTTTTGAGCCCGTAAACCTTATGGTAGATGTAATAATATTTCTCCGCCACACATTTGTTGGCCGAATAGATGTCGAGTGGATATTCGCTGTGGGTTTCGGTAATAGTATCCCCCATCGCCTTCCCGATAACGGTACTGCTTGAGGTATAAATGATCCGGGCATCTTTGTTGCATTTACGTACTGCCTCCAACACTCTTAGATTGCCAGCACAGTTGATCTCGACATCGAACAAAGGGTCGCTGAGAGAAATTGGATGAGAGGTCTGTCCCGCACAGTTGAAAATAACTTCCTTGCCCTCTACCACGCTTTCCATAAGCGATGAGTCCCGGATATCACCTTCAATAAACTCTATGGAGACACGCACTTCTTGCAGATTCTCGATGCTGCTCTTAAGCCTCGGGTCAAGGGAATCAACTACCGTCACCCTGTTTTTGTCATCGCTCAAACAGCGCCGGACAAGGTTCGACCCCAGGAATCCGGCGCCCCCCAAAATGAGAATATTCATCGGTTTTCCTGCCTCAAAAAGAATTCTATTGTGCGGGTAATCCCTTCTTCAAGTGAAACCTCGGGATGCCACCCGACATCTTCACTGAAACGAGAGGTGTCCGCCACGAAATGCCGAGACTCTATGGGGGAAAGATCGGCCGGGATGGGGACATGGTTTATACCCACCTTACTGCCGGTCATTTGTGCTACCCGATCACGCACTGTTTCTATCATTTCTCTGATGGTGTGACCGACTCCGCTCCCCAGAACATAGTGCTTGCCGTTAGTTGAATCAAAACGCACCCCTGCCATCAGAAAGGCATTTACCACATCATCGATAAATACATAATCTCTTATATAGTTCCCGTCACCATATAGTGTTAGAGATTTTCCTTCCAGGGCCCGCATGACCATCATATTCAGGATCCCCCTGTCCGGACGACCGCTTTTGGTTCCGGGACCGTATACATTGGCAAGCCGTAGGGTTACACCTCTCCCGCCTAATTGAGTGCCGTAATAGCATACGTACTTCTCAGCGGCTAATTTATTGATATCATAAACGGTTATCGGGACATCCTGAATCATTTCATCAATCGGCCAGGTCTGGGTCAGACCCACCTGGGTTACTGTTCCGGGAAAAATGATGTTCGGTCGGATGTTTTTGTTCTGACACGTTTCAATGAAGCGGGCAATCGGGGTGAGATTGATATCCATATCCATGCAGGGGTTATCATTCGCAAATTTAGAGCTCGTCTGAGCCGCAAAATGGAAAACCACATCGACCCCTTCAAGGATCTCTTCCCAGATCGAAGGGGTCCGAATGTCTATCTCACGGTTAACAACACGTGCTTTAACAGGTAGAATAATCTCGAGCTTTCCAATATCCCTGCTGCAGCAAATCAGCGTGCAGTCAATCTGACTCAGCACTCGGACCAGCGAGGCCCCTATAAACCCGGCAGCCCCAGTTATCAGAATTGTTTTTTCTTTATAATATCTTAGTTGTTTTGACATCGATCTTGCCTATTTTATTTCCGAAGAGAGGGTCCAATCATAACCGATCTCCGGATCATCGTGCGGGATACGGAGTTCGTCTGACGGATCATACTCCCTATCGGTCACGTATATGATATGCATCGGTCCGTTGATAATTCTGTACCCATGCGCGATCCCGGGGGGGATCTTTACCACCTTTCGCCCCAATGTTTCTCCCATGAGGATTTCCATGAGTTTCCGATAAGATGCGGAATCTTCCCTCAAATCAAACAGTCCAAGCTTGACATCCCCGACTAAGACACACATCCAGTCTGTCTGTTTTTTGTGCAAATGCCAAGCCTTGGCCACACCGCTAAAAGACATTGAATAGCTCAACTGCCCAAAGCTATCCCGGAAAAAGCTGTCTGAACCTCGAATTATCTCCGAAAAAAGGCCCCGTGCATCCGTAAACACATTAAGTTCTTTTATTTCAACACCGTCAATCATGCCTCGCTCCTTGTGGAAAATAATTGGAACTGTGCGGTTAGATAACCAGCAGGATTTTCAACAAAAGATAGTTGTTAACCGCAAAGCCGCAGAGATCGCAGAGGTTTACATTTTTATTGTTTTCCGGTGATCCCGCTGAAAAACGCGGGACTTTCAGGACAACGGAAAACAATAAGAACCGATTTTTTGATCTATGTGGCAGTATCAGGGCAACAATCTCTGCAATTTACCTAACATACTAATTTATTTTAAGAAAAGTGCTCTTTTTTCTTTGCCGTCCTCGCAAAGGCAAAGAAAACAAAAAAACAACTCTGCGTCTTTTGCGTCTCCGCGGTGAATGCAGGCTTTTCTTAATCTACATGGCTTAAACTTAACTGCACAGGTGGAAAATGTTGATTATCAGATAACGAGCCCTTATTCAATGATAACCTCAGGAAAAAATGTAATAAACTTGCCACCCTTCTCGCGATATTCCTTTTCATTTTCAAAGATTTCCCGTTTATGATTCCACGCCAAGAGGACAGTGTAAGGGGGTAAATCCCTGAGGAAATGGCCATGAGACTTAACGGGGATATGTGTACCTGGCGTATACTTTCCTATTTTAGTCGGCGTTGTGTCTGACACATAGTCGATCAGATCCGGGCCGACCTTCGAGTAAATCAAGAGCGTCGTACTCTTAGATGTCGCCCCGTATGCGGCAATCTTCTTCCCCTCGGCCTTGATTTTTAAAAGCATCTCTTTAAAATCCGAGCATATTTCGTTCACCCTCTCTCTAAACATGATATAGCCATCTGAAACATGCAGGTTGAGTGCTTTTTCTGCAGCCAAGAAAGCCCCGATATTTTTTGTGAAACGATTGTTGTCCTCTTTTCTTAGATAGTAACGCATGGAGCCTCCATGGACCTCCTGGAAAACCATATCAACAAGCTGAAGCCCGTGTCTCTTTGCAAGTTCTGAAACAGCTAAGCCTGAAAAGTAGTACACATGTTCATCGTAGATCTGATCAAAAGAAGTCTGCCTTATAATCTCTCCTAAATAAGGATCTTCGAAGAAAAACGCGCCTTCGGGTTTTAGCAAAATACTGACCCCCTCGAATACGGAGTTGATATCCTCAATATGGCACATCACGTTGGCACCGCAGATGACATCCGCCTGACCGTGACGATTCTTGATCTCCGTGGCGGACTTAGCGTTAAAGAAATCCTCGAGCACGTAAACCCCTTTTTCTCTCGCGCTCGCTGC
>Ga0207996_1001127_pt1 | contig 19868 bp, 26 predicted proteins | sample AntAceMetag02UKG_FD_184773 | JGI IMG/M metagenome (GOLD analysis project Ga0207996, IMG submission 184773) | Saline lake microbial communities from Ace Lake, Antarctica - Antarctic Ace Lake Metagenome 02UKG (SPAdes) (version 2) | ecosystem: Environmental > Aquatic > Non-marine Saline and...
TTGGCCCCTACAGAATTTTCATTGTTTATTATTTCACCAAATATATTTTTTCTATCCATTGAACAAACGGTTATAAAATAATATCCATTTAACGAATAATCGTAATTTTTTAACCGGATTTGTTTTCTGGATATTAATTTTGGCTTGACAAATCAAAAGAATTAGATTGATAATACTTCTCAAGTGCTTTATAATATCAAATTGGTTCTATAATTCTAAATTTTAACGCCGGAGTGGCGGAATTGGCTTACGCGCGCGATTCAAAATCGCGTGAGGTAACCCCTCGTGTGGGTTCGAGTCCCACCTCCGGCACCACTTCAGACATATTAGGTATTTATGAAAAATAATCCTCGTTTATTAGAAGAAAAAGCAAATAAGTTACTTTCCGAGGAAAAATATTCCGACGCCTATCCTCTCTTTAAAAAAGCAAGTCACCTATATAGAGAAAATAACAATCTAAAGGAAGCAACTCTTTGCTGTACCCTGGCTGCAAGCTGCTGGTCAATTAAATCTGGAGAAAAAAGATTCCATAATGCAGCCATATTATACGAGCGAGCTGCATCTGATGCAGTTAGTTGTAATGATTATGAGTATGCTTCTCTATTATATAAACAAGCGGCTATTAATTACGAAAGAGATCGTGAATTGATTAGCTTATCAGACTGCCTTTACAAATCAAGAGAAACCTACAGAAGATACCTTACATATCGTCTCTTTAAACCTAACAAAATTAATCAGATAACAAAATCGAAAGATAAAAAAGGTTTTTACTCAACTCTGAAAAGATTTTTTATATGGCTTATGCTAAGCATTTCTTATCTCATCTGGGGACACGGAGAAAAACCATCGAGAACATTTTTAACGTGTGCTGTCATCATATTAATATCAGCCGTCCTCTATAGCTTGGGACATACCATTAAAGAAGGTATAATTTCCAGGCCAAACCTTAGTGACGCGATCTATTTTAGCGTAATAACTTTTTCAACTGTAGGCTTTGGAGATGTAACAGCAGTTGGCCTCACCAAAATAGTAGTTATGTTTGAATCTATGAGTGGCATATTTATTATGCCTCTTTTTATTGTGGGTTTTTCTAGAAAATACCTCAGAATTTAAGGAAGAGCTATTTCTTTGATTTCAGGGGCTGGTAACATTGCATAATTTGTTTTATTTATTATCTGCTTAGTCGGAATTATTTTATCATCAGATACTTGCACAAAAGAACCACCATCTAATTCAGCCTGCCAAGTTCCTTTTAATTCATCTAAAACTAAACAAATTTTATTCTCTTTGAAGCAAACAAAAGCTTTATCTAAATTGTAATTATCGTTATCTGGTAATTTCACAACTTCTCTTACGCTACCTCTATCAATATTAACCAAACAAATATAATACTCACTTCTGGTTTTTATTGCTTCGTGATTTGCGGTTCCCTGTCTATAATAATCAACTGTTTTTATACAAGCAAATTCATTATTTCTTAACTCACTAGGAGCTGAATAATATACAAAAATAGCAGCTAAAGGAGCCAGCTGGAGAACTGTTCCTAAAAGAGCGCACCCATTTAATAAAAACAATAAACAAACAATTGCAATTTTTATTCTACTGATTTTTATTTTTACTTTTTTTTGTTTTATCATATTTCTATTTTGCCTGATGAATTACAAAATTAATAATTTTTTTTCTATCCTCATCAGCAATTTTCACAAACTCTAACCTCATGTAATAATTGTCTGCGTGCCTTGGCTTCTCCACAGCTAGCATGCGGGCAATAGCTTTGAGAGGCTTATCATCTTTATTTATTTCAAACTCAACCTTAATTAAATGAGTTGTAAAAAAAAGTTCATCCTGAACAAGTGGTACTTCCAGCAATAATCCTCCTCCACTTATATTTCTGCTGTGCGCATAATAACGCACGCCTTTTTTTATTTCATCTTCTTGGTCTTGCGGAATAACAACATAGTGAACAGGTATACGAGCATCTAAACGTAAATAGTTACGTCTCTCGGGGGATTTGCGGTAAAACAAATTGATGACTGAAGCTAAACTAAAAGGCATCAGTATCTGCCTCCTTATAAGTGGTAGCGGGGGCTGGATTTGAACCAGCGACCTTCGGGTTATGAGCCCGACGAGCTACCAGGCTGCTCCACCCCGCGAACTCCACTTAATCTCATCAAACATATTTAATTTTCTGGCGCTGTACGATAAATAATCTCGCCTTTTTTAATCAAGCCCATTTCATTGCGGGCAACTTCTTCTCGGTAATCAGGATCCTCAATTAATAATTGAATTTCCTTTTCTAAAGCAGTATTTTCTTTTTTGAGCTGTTCTATTCTTTGCTTCTGAAACTGAATCTGTGTTCTGAGCTTATTCTTATTTTTTTGTAATCTATAAAAGCGTGGAACTAATAAGATTAATAAAATAGCTAATAAAGAACATATTTTAATTATATCTTTTTTTTCCATAGTGTGCCGCCATAAACAGCTTCATCACCCAATTCTTCTTCTATCCTTAAGAGCTCATTATACTTGGCAACTCTGTCAGTTCTAGTAACAGAACCAGTTTTAATCTGACCTGTGCCTGTGCCAACCGCTATGTGAGCAATGGTTGTATCTTCAGTCTCACCTGACCTATGAGAAACAACTGCAGAATAATTATTCATCTTAGCCATTTCTATAGCTTCAAGAGTTTCTGAAAAAGTTCCTATTTGATTAACCTTAATCAGAATTGAATTGGCTATATGTTTTTTTATACCTTCGGCAAATATTTCAGGATTAGTTACAAATAAATCGTCACCCACGATTTGAATTTTATCCCCTAATTGTTTAGTCATTTTGTCCCATCCGTCCCAATCAGCTTCATCTAAACCATCTTCAATTGAAACAATAGGATATTTATCTATAAGTTGTTCGTAATAGGTAATCATATCATCTGAAGTGCTTTCTTTGCCTTCAAAAATATACTTACCGTCTTTATAAAAACTAGATGCCGCTGCATCTAAAGCTAGCATCACATCTTTGTCAGGTTCATAACCAGCTCTTTTGATAGCATCAACAATTACATCCAAGGCCTCACTATTAGATTCGAGATTAGGAGCAAAACCCCCCTCATCTCCAACAGCAGTATTTAGCTTTTTAGCCTTTAATATTGATTTAAGATTGTGAAATACCTCGGCTCCCATACGAAGAGCCTCTTTAAAACTTGGCGCACCAATAGGCATGATCATAAATTCTTGGATATCTACATTGTTATCTGCATGCATGCCTCCGTTTATAATATTCATCATTGGTATCGGTAAAATTTTTGCATCACTTTCTCCTATGTACTTATAAAGCGGCATTTTCTTACTAACAGCAGCAGCTTTAGCACAGGCTAATGATACAGATAGGATTGCATTGGCTCCGAGCTTACCCTTATTAGGAGTGCCATCTAAATTAATAAGCAACTGATCGATTTCTTTCTGCATCAAAGCATCTTTGCCTATAATTTCTGGAGCAATAACCTTATTAACGTTATCTACGGCCCGTAAAACACCTTTACCCATATATCTGCTCTTATCACCGTCTCTAAGTTCAACAGCTTCTTTTTCGCCAGTTGAGGCTCCACTGGGCACCGCTGCTCTAGCAAAAGAGCCATCTTCTAATACTACATCGCACTCTACTGTAGGATTGCCTCTGGAATCAAGGATTTCTCGTGCTTTAATTTTTTTTATAATTGAACTAGGCATGCTAATGATAATTCCTTTCGTTGATTTTTACAATTTTATATCAAAAGTAACCAAAAGTCAACCGCTTTTTTAGAAGAGCTTTCAAGAGTTGAGCATTTTTTTGTTCTGAAATTTCGTGTAAACGCTTTTAAAACATATAGATAGATACTTGTTTGACTTTATAAATGATATCTGGTACTTTTTATATCACAGCATTATTCAATCATTTATTTATCCATTAATTATGGGGGCGGCTCTTTAAGCTATGCTATTTTCTCTATGGAGCAACTAATTCAAGGAGTAAATGCCCAGCAAATAAATGCACTATCAACAGCCTCTTGCAGCTCAATTGAATTTTACGAGTCAGGCATACTAAATAAAAATAGCCACTCTACATAATAAAGTGGCTATTTTTTATCTACGCATATACCTGCTTATATCATCTGTTTCGCTTGAGCCTTTAAAACATTAAATCCTTTTTTAGTTCTGCTTTCAATGTAGCAACGTACCATCGGCTCTGTTCCGCTGGGCCTAAACATCAACCAGTCATTGTTTTCTAAAATAAACTTTAATCCATCTAGCGTTTTCACCTCTCGTACTTTGACACCTGCAATTGATTTTGGAGGATTTTTAGAAATTTTGTTCATAAACCTTGTTTGTCCATCCCAGCTCATTTTTAAATCAATTCTTTCATTATAAAAATAACCATATTTATGATGAATTTCATCTAAAACTTTTTTTAAAGGCTTTTTAAAATACGCTAGCGCTTCCACAACCAAAAAGTTAGCTAAAAGACCGTCTTTTTCAGGAATATGGCCAGCCACAGAAAGTCCTCCAGACTCCTCTGCCCCTAAAAGACATTTCTTGGTAAGTAATTGCTCAGCAACATATTTAAAACCGATTGGAGTTTCCACAACATTATAATTGAAATCCTTTGCTATTTCATCTACTAAATGTGTGGTTGAAATACTTCTTGTAACATTGTTCATTTTTTTCCTGGTCTGTACTAAATAGTAAAAAATTAAAGCAATAACTTTGTTTGGTATTATAAACTCCCCTGTTTCGTCAATAACACCAAATCGATCACCATCACCATCTACAGAAAGACCAATTGCACATTTTTTCTTTTTGACTAGTTTAATTAGTTCAGATAAGTTTTCTGGAGATGGGTCAGGATTTCTACCTCCATAAGACGGATCAAGCTTATTGTTGATGACTTCTATTTTGTAGCCTAAGTTTTTTAAGAAACCATCTAGGTAGTCGGTTGCGATTCCGTTCATACAATCTACCGCTACTTTTATTTTATGCTTTTTTAAATTAGTAATATTTAAAACTCGTTTTAATTTCTTAAAATAAGCCGGAGCCGGATCATAAGTTTTAATATTCTTGGCTATCAATGACTTGTTAATTTTTACATCCTTAGCTTTAAGCTTAGCAACTTCTTTTTCAATAATCTTAGTTACCTTTTTAGAAGAAGGTCCGCCAGTTTCAGATGAAAATTTAAACCCATTATATACAGCAGGATTATGACTAGCACTAATAATTATTGCTCCACCCAATCTTTTATTAAGTATCGTATAAGAAACAATTGGTGTTGGAGTTGACCTTGGAGGAAAATAAACTTTTATATTATTAGATGCAATAACTCTTGCGGTTTCCTTAGCAAATTCAGGTGATAAAAATCTACTATCGTGTCCAATGACAATCCCTCTTTTTGCCAAACCTGATTTTTTTAAATAGTTAGCAACAGCTTGACTTAATAGCCGTACATTAGCAAAGGTAAATTCTTCACTTATAATTGCCCTCCACCCAGATGTTCCAAATTTAATCGCCATTTGTTAATACATCCTTTCATATTTTACATTTACTTCAAGATCATCTATATCAACGTCAAAACTTAATCCATGCTTTTTTTTCAAATTTTGCTGGTATGCATCAATCTGGTAAGCTGTACCAATAATGTTAAACAAACCAGTTGAAACATACGGCATATAAATAGAATCAAAAAACTCAGCAGCAGCTTTAGCCGAAGTGTAGGCTAATGCTCTTTCCCTTTTGGTGTATTCATCGTTCGTTAATGGTCGCCACGCATCTTCTTCAACATTAGGACATTCAACAAAAAAGGTATCCCATTCTTTTTCAGGATTTTCAAGCTTGTCATAAGTTCGATCTAAGGAAAGCTCTGGCGGCAAACTTGAATAATCTCTACATATAAACGTATCTTCTGCACTTGCAATTGTCAACAGACTAATAGTCATAATGAACAAGAAAATCACTAAGATTAGTATTTTCACTATGTTTCCCTGATTTTCACTATATCACCCTGAATCTTAAGCTTACCCCTCGCAAACAAATCAATAGCCTTAGGATAAAGCCTGTGTTCCAACTTATGTATTTTTAACTCAAGACTTTTGAGGGTTTCAGCTGAATTAACTTTCACCACATCTTGCAATATTATAGGACCGCTGTCAAGCTTTTCGTTCACAAAATGAATAGTTACACCCGTAATCTTAACTCCTGATTTATAAGCATCCTTTATGCCGCTTGCACCTTTAAAGGCAGGCAAAAGAGCCGGATGAACATTTAATATTCTATTACGATATTCCCTAACAAAATAATCACTTAATATGCGCATGAATCCAGCTAATACTACAAGCTTAATCTTGTTCTCTTTCAATTGCTTTATAATTTCCTTATCAAAGGCCTGACGACTTCTGTATACTTTTGAATCAATAAAGACAGTTTTTAAACCTGCCTTACTTGCCCTCTTTAAGCAATATGCTTCCTTTTTATCGCAAAGAACTAATTTTATTTCGGCTTTAACTTTGCCTGCCTTGATAGCATTTATTATAGCTTGCAAATTAGTACCATTGCCTGAGCAAAAAACAGCTATGTTCATATGACTATTACTATCTCCCCTTTGGGTTTATGCTCTATATATTTTTTTATCAGATTTTCTGCTTTATCGCAAACAATTTCTTCAAATTTTTTTGTCAACTCCCTACATATGCAAATATCTTGCTCCGGCATAACCAGATGCATGTCTTCGAGTGTTTTTTGCAAACGATGGGGAGATTCATAGAATATAAAAGTTTTCTTTTCCCCGAGAACTTCCCCTAGTTTCTTCCTTCGTGCTTCTTTTTTTCTTGGTAAATAACCTTCAAAAACAAATTTGTCAGTGGGCTTGCCAGAAGCAACTAAAGCACACAATACCGCAGAAGCACCAGGAATAACTTCCAATTTAATGCCTTCATTAATAACTGCACGTATTATATAATAACCGGGATCACTTATAGCTGGTGTACCTGCATCACTAACTAAGGCAATATTTTGCCCATCTTTTAGCCATCTGATTAATTGGGGACATCTATATTTTTTATTATGCTCATAATAACTTATAAGCTTTTTTGAAATATCATAGAAACTTAGTAGGTTGGATGTATGGCGGGTATCTTCGCAAGCTATTACATCAACTTCTTTTAATATTTCAAGTGCCCGAATGCTAATATCTTTAATATTACCAATGGGGGTACTTACCACAAATAGTGTTCCGCTTTTATTATCCACTTTATTAGAAGTTATTCTTTAGAAAATCTTTGATTTTATTCTCTTCGTCTTCTCCAAGCATCATGAAAGAAAATCCATAGGAACAGGTGCTCTCACTCGTTGGATTAACCCACTCGATTCGAGCAAGCACTTCACTAGATTTATCATACTCAGGCAGTCTCAACTCAAGCTCAAGAACTTCTGGCAATCTAACTCGGCCATCTATCTCTATGCGAATTCCCCCTAAACTTAAATCTTTCGCCTTTGTTTTTATTTTATCAAAACCTTCTATTTCTACATCCATGTAAACCGTTAACATATCATCATCAGGCAAGTTAAATCTAGCATATCTTCTTTTTTCAACCAAGTTATCATCACTAACCTCTTGGTTAACTTTAAAATTATACCTCTCAACAGGTTTAAGTCTGACATCTGAAAGGATTTCATCTACGTCCGGAAGTTGCTTTTGATGTGATATCGCCTTGGCCCCCAACTTTAATTTATAGCCAATAAGAGAAATTAAACTAATTATTAATAAAAAATTTAGGCCTATTCTTAAAGGAGATGATCCTAAACCAGCTTCCTTGGTTTCATTTTTTGTAAAGGTCGTTTTCAATGAAGCCATTTTTGCGTTACTCATACGTTCTGTCTGTTTATTATTTTCAGCTGAAAAAAGAGTTATATCATCAAGCGCTGCGAATTCCTGCATTTTTTCTTTTATCGAATCTTCATAAAGAGACCACATATAAGTTCCTGGCAAGGTAATCTTATCTATGGATGATGCTACAATAAAATCAGTAACCGGTGAATAAGCATCCGCTATACCGAAATAATTTTGACTGCTATCTGCTATAAAATTTGTTTTTTTATTCTCGGCTATCCGGCTAGCTAACAGATTGGCTCTGATACGTTTAGCATTATCAAAATCATTTGCTTTAGATATAACACTATGTTCTTTAACTTGAAGCAGTATTCTGTTACTATCTCTTCTAATTCTTACAGCAACATTTGGTTTAAATTTAAGTACTAGTGAATCAATTTTCGGATTATCCTCAGCAAGAGAATATAATACACTTTTAATTTCACGAACATTACCACGCTCAAAAATTAATACTTCCGGTTCCTGAGAATATATGTTAGTTCCGACAAAATCTATAACTAATCTGGGCGGATTTTTAAGATTGTAATGGAGAAAGTCTACTGGTTGATTTGTTCTTATGTCGATAAGGGTTTGACTGTTGGAGTTACTTACTTTTATGTCTGTCAGTTTAATATATGCTTCCTGAGCATAACATAAATTTGAAGTCCCCACAGATAAAAGAAACAAAATAGTTATAAAAAGAGTACGTTTTTTCCTCATAACCTTTTAGAAGAATACAGAGGATTTAAGACTCAGCCAGCACAGTTACTTTATCAGGGAGAACCTCCACAAAACCTCCGCTTATCTCAAAATCTTTACTGACTTCATTCTCTCTTACGCTTATTTTACCCTTTTTTAAGGCAGAAAGCAAGGGCGTATGTCTTTTTAAAACGCCGAACTCTCCTACTTTGCCTGGAAGAATTACCAAATCGGCATTTTCAGTCTCAAACAAAATTTTATTTGGTGTTACAATTGATACTTTTATAGTCATAAATTAAAGCTCTTTTTCTAATTTTTCGCCTGCTTCTCTAACTTCATCTATAGTTCCAGCCATATAAAAGGCTTGTTCGGGTAAATCGTCACACGCCCCTTCAATTATTTCCTTAAACCCAGCTATAGTATCCTTAAGCTTAACATACTTTCCTTTTCGAGCAGTGAATTCCTCAGCTACAAAGAATGGCTGAGAGAGAAACCGCTGTATCTTTCTTGCTCTATAGACAACAACTTTATCCTCCTGAGCAAGCTCCTCCATTCCCAAAATAGAAATGATATCCTGCAACTCTCTATTCCTCTGTAATATTCTTTGTACTTCAAGCGCTATCCGATGATGTTCTGCACCGACAATATTTGGGTCTAGTATTTTTGAGGTTGAATCAAGGGGATCAACGGCTGGATATATGCCCTGTTCAACCATTTTCCTTGAAAGAACAACAGTAGCATCTAAATGACTAAATGTAGCTGCAGGTGCTGGATCTGTTAAGTCATCAGCTGGCACATAAATAGCCTGAACACTGGTAACTGATCCTTTTTTGGTTGAGGTAATCCTTTCCTGAAGCTGAGCCATATCAGATGCTAGAGTAGGCTGGTATCCTACGGCTGAAGGCATGCGACCCAACAAAGCAGAAACTTCTGAGCCCGCTTGAACAAATCTGAAAATATTATCAATAAACAGAAGAATATCCATATTTTTTTCATCTCTAAAATACTCGGCCATAGTCAAAGCTGTTAAACCCACCCTAAATCTAGCTCCAGGGGGTTCATTCATCTGCCCAAAAATAAGAGCTGTCTGTGGCAAAACTTTTGACTGCTTCATTTCAAGCCAAAGGTCATTTCCCTCTCTGGTTCTTTCGCCGATACCTGCAAACACACTAAAACCTTTGTGCTTTTCGGCAATATTTCTAATTAATTCCATAATAATAACAGTTTTTCCAACACCAGCACCACCGAAAAGACCAACCTTACCACCTTTTGGAAATGGAGCTAAAAGATCGACAACCTTAATTCCTGTTTCAAAAATTTCCCAACTTGTTTCCTGGTCTTCAACTGACGGTGGATTCTGATGAATTGACTTTAGAGTAACATTTTTTGATAAAGCCTCACCCTTATCTATCACGTCACCGGTAACATTAAAAATTCTGCCTAGAGTTTCCTCTCCTACGGGCACCATTACCGGATTACCTGTATTTATAACTTCCATACCTCTTATAAGTCTATCTGTTGGAGAAAAAGCAATAGATCTAACAACATTATCTCCTAAATGTTGATGAACTTCTAAAGTAATATTAATTTTTCTCTTTTCATCAACAATTTTAAGCGCATTATTAATACTCGGTAATTGGGCATCTTCAAAAGCTACGTCAACCACCGGACCTATAACTCTGGTTATTTTTCCTTTAGTAGTTACAATCTGTGTCATTGCAGTATAAACTCCTTTTTTTAAGAAGCATTAATCACTTCTATAATCTCTGATGTTATCTGAGATTGTCTTAATTTATTGTATTCAAGCTCTAAGCTACTTATCATTTCATCAGCACTATCTGAGGCCTGCTTCATGGCTACCATCCTGGCCATCTCTTCCTGAGCTCTAGACTCTAAGGCCGCTTGAAAAAGCTGATTCGTAACATATTGGGGCAATAATTGATTTAATAATTCCTGCCTAGAAGGTTCAAATAGGTGCTCAGAAATTAATTTTTTTTCTTCTAGCTCACCTTTATTCACTTCAAACTCAACAGGAAGAACAGTGTTTAAAACAGCTTTTCCAACTAGATTTTCTCTATATTTATTATAAATTAATATGACTTTCTGAATTTCATTGGCTTTATACATATGGCTAATTTTTGATGCTATATCCTGCGCTATCTCAAGCTCTCTATTATGCTCAAGGCCATCATATGATGCGATTACATCATAATCTTTACGTTTGTAGTGTGCTAAAGCCCTTTTACCTATTGCGATTATTTTAGTTTCTTTACCTTGAGCTTGATTAATTTCATTATCCACGGCTTCCAAAATTATGTTATTGAATCCGCCACAAAGACCTTTGTCAGAGCTGAATGTAATGAAACAAACAGTTTTAATTTGATCATGCTTCCTCAACAGCGGATGCATCAGATCACTGCTTTTTTGCCCGACACTAGCCAAAATATCTGCTATTTTTTCTGCATAGGGCCTACCAGAAAGAGCTTTATCCCTTACGCGCCTTAGGCGATTGCGAGCAATAAGTTCCATAGCATAAACTATTTGCTTTATCTTTTTTACCGATTTAAATCTTTCTTCCAATTCTCTTCTGTTAGGCATTATAAGAAATTATTTCTTTTTGTTGTTTTTGTTTTCTTCTTTATTCTTTGCAGGTTTATCAGTTTCTTTTGCTGTCTCATCATTACTTACCTTGGAATTTACATCTTTTTTATCATCAGAGAGAACAAATAGTCTTTTAAATTCTTTAACTACTTGTTTAATTTTTTCTTCTGTTTTTTCAGTTATTTGTTTTTCATCCTTAATGGACGTTAAAATATCTTTGGCTTTATCTTTGATGTGATTTAGAAATTCTTCTTCAAAGCGCCTGATGTCCTCTATGGGAATATCATCAACTAGACCATTGGACCCACAAAAAATTATCGCCACTTGGTCTTCAACGCTCATAGGTTTATACTGATCTTGCTTTAATATTTCTACCAGCCTTCTACCTCTTTCTAATTGCTGTAAAGTTGTTTTATCCAGCTCTGTACCAAACTGAGCAAAAGCTTCTTTTTCTCTAAACTGCGACATATCCAAACGCAAACGCCCAGCAACCTGTTTCATAGCCTTTATCTGGGCGTTACCCCCAACCCTGGATACACTTAGGCCAACATTAATAGCTGGTTTAATACCTTGATGAAACAGGTCAGTTCCAAGATAGATCTGACCATCAGTAATTGAAATAAGATTGGTTGGAATATAGGCAGAAATATCGCCTGCCTGAGTTTCAACAACCGGAATAGCTGTTAATGAACCCGCACCAAGCTCATCTGATAATTTAGCAGCTCGTTCTAACAATCTAGAGTGCAGGTAAAATATATCTCCCGGATAAGCTTCTCTACCTGGAGGCCTTCGTAAAAGTAAGGATAATTGTCTATAGCTTTGAGCATGTTTACTTAAATCATCATAAATAATAAGAACATGCTGACCATTATCGCGAAATTCTTCAGCCATGGCAGCACCTGCATAAGGAGCGATGTACTGTAAAGGTGCCGGGTCACTAGCGGTAGCCGCAACTATAATTGTATGCTTCATGGCATCGTGGTTTTCAAGTCGTTTTACCAATCTTGCAATCTCAGAATTCTTCTGACCAATTGCTACATAAATACAGATAACATCGCTGTTATTTTGATTGATTATAGCATCAATACAAATAGCACTTTTACCAATTTGCCTGTCACCCACAATAAGCTCTCTTTGTCCACGACCAATAGGAATCATGGAATCTATTGCTTTTATACCGGTCTGAAGAGACTCTTTAACTGGTTGCCTATCTACAACCCCAGGAGCCACAACATCAATCTGACGTGTTTTTTTTGTGTTAATATCTCCCTTATCATCAATAGGTTTTCCAAGCGCATTAACCACGCGAGATATAAGGGCTTCACCAACAGGAACTTCAGCAAGCTTTCCTGTCGCCACAACTTCATCACCTTCTTTAATAAATTCATCAGAACCAAATAATACCGCTCCTACAGTATCCTCTTCCAAATTTAAAACCATACCGTAAGTATCATTGGGAAATAATAAAACTTCACTGGCCATAACTTCTTCTAATCCATAAACACGGGCTATACCATCTCCCACCTCAACCACAGAGCCAGTTTTTTTTACTTCGATCTTTCCCTGAAAACGTTCAATTTGTTTTTTTATTACCGAACTTATTTCATTTGAATTAACCTTTTTCATCACGGATCCTTTTTCTTCGTATAGCTAACTTAACATTAAGTCTTTTTTTAAAACTTCTAAATGGCCTTTTACACTAGCATCAATTACATTATCTTTATAAGCAATCCTGAGGCCAGCCACTAAGGAATCATCGACTATTGCATTGAGTTTAATTTTTTTCTTAGTAATTGAAATAAATAATTTTTTAATAGCTTCAATTTCTTCGTGAGCTAATTTAACAGCTGACTCAACCAATAAATTTTCATGACCTGTGAATGCATCATTAAGTTGCGTATAGACTTTTACTATATCTTCTAAATATTCAAACCTATTTTTATATATTAATAACTTAAAAAAAGTGCGAACTAACTCATTACATTCTATTATACTAAATATTTCATCTACAATAATCAACTTGTCCTTCTTTGTTATAGAAGGACTTTTAAAAATAAGCATGAGCGGCTTATGCTCCTCAAAAACATGGCGCACCCTCTTAAGCTCATCTAAGACAGGCTCATTTTCATTTTGATTTCTAGCTAATACAAATAAACCTTTGGCGTATTCGCCAGCAATGATTTCTTCACGCATAATTAATTTTTCTTTATTCCCTCAATTGCATTACGAATAATATGTTCGTGATCTTTGATGTCGAGTTCTTTTTCAATTATCTTTCTAGCAATATCTACCGAAAGATCACCTACCTGTTTTTTAATCTCTTCTCTAGCTTCCCTAGCTTGCTTCTCAATCTCTTCTTTGGAACGTGATACTATATGACCAGCTTCTTTTTTAGCCTCATCGACTATTTGTCTTTTATGGTAATCAACCTGCTTATCCGCTTCTGCTTTAAGTTGAAGAATTTCATCTCTGACTTCATCCAGGCGAGCTTTAGATATATCGAGATTTTTCCTAGCCTCTTGCTGATCATTTTTGGCCTCATCTATCACCTGCTGTACTTGCTCAGCACGCTTATCAAGAAACTCAGTTAGCGGTTTATAGAGATATTTTGCCAGTAATCCGACTAAAATGAGAAAACTTATTAGTTGAATTATTAAAGTTGCATTAATATTCATTGAACAATCCTTTTTAGATTACAAAGATTAAAACAATAGCTACAATTAAAGAATAAACACCTGTTGTTTCAGCAATAGCATCAGCTAAAATCATAGTCCTTGTTAATGCACCCTGAAGCTCCGGCTGACGAGCCATACTTTCAACAGTTTTACCCCCAATAAATCCTTCACCTATAGCAGCTCCTATAGCTCCAACTCCCATACAAAAACCAGCTCCTAATAAAGCTGCGACCTTGATTAAAGTGGCTGAATCAATTCCTGAAGCCTGAGCTGTCTCCTGAACCTGTTTTGCTGTTTCTGCTGCCCATACTGCATCCATTTTAAACCTCCTTTTAATGAGGGCATCAGTTATAGAATAAAATGAATATAACTGATAAGCCCGAATTAATCCCGAAGCTTAAGCTAAAATTACCAACGAGAACCTTGGCATGTTTAAGCGAGGGACATTTTGTTTTATTCACTAATAACATTAATATATGCTGCGGCCAGCAAAGTAAAAACCAATGCTTGAACACCGCCTAAAAAAAGACCAAAAAAAGCATTTAAAAGTGGCATAGCTATAATACCAAGAGGAACACCCCACCATTTAAAAAGCTGCACTAACAAAATGGGCACTAACGCAATAAGTAATCCTCCGGCAAATAGGTTACCAAAAAGACGTAAACTATGAGAAAGCACCTTGCTTATTTCTGAAATAACATTAGAAAAAAATAAAATTGGTGTCGGTTCAAAATAAGCCTTAAGATATTTTTTTAACCCTTTTTTTCTAATAGCATATCCATGAGAAACAAAAAGGACTAAAATGCCCAAGGCAAAACATGTATTCATATCACTTGTAGGTGACTTTACGTTAGGTATTAATGATGACCAGTTGCACAACAATACAAAAACAAAGAGTGTGGCAATAAAAGGAACAAACTCTCTGCCGGCTTTGCCCATAGATTCTTCTAGAGTTTCATCAAACCAAGCATACAGACCCTCAGCAGCCACTTGAGCCCTAGAAGGTATCATAGATAATCTAGATACCGACACCTTGGCTAAAATAAAAATTACTACCATAATAATCCAGGTAGTTATAATCGTCACTGGATTTATACTAACGGCAATATTTAAATAAGGAATATTAAAACTATACACACTTAAAGCAACTAGGTCCTGCATAACATTCCTCTTTTAATTCCTAAATAGATAATAGAAATTTTTAAACTAAAAAATCCAATAGCTGTACCGATAAAAAACATAACTCCTTTGAATGTTGCCAACCAGAAAAAAATACCTAAAATTAGAAACCTTATTAAACACCCAAAAAGACTTTTTATTTTCACTTTAGATATATTGCCACTAGCAGTTATGCGACTAACGGAAAAAACTAACATCTTAAAATAAAAAACTCCCATAAAAAAACCAGCTACTACACCTACAGCTAGATAACTATTTATAAACAGACTAACTATAGCCAATACACAAGCTATGACAGCAGTCATTTTGAGAATTTTTGCTTCCATTTCTTTAATACAATTCATTATTTATTATCAACTTCCTTGATTAATTTATAGGCTGAAATAAACCCAGCTATTACCCCACAAATGAGTAAAATTATTGTAAAAATACCATTAAAGCCAAATCTTCTATCGAGCCAAAGGCCGGCAAATAATCCAATTAATATGGATATAACTACCGATAAACCTAACTCTGTAATAAGGCCTATATAATCAAAAAAATTTTTATTGTTTTTCACTCTTTAGTCTTTAGAGGTTAAGCAATCCAGGGATTGGCGGAATTAAGCCCAGACTCTTTTTTTAATGTTATTTTCTACAACTTCTTTCGTAGGATAAATATCCACAATAACTTCGTCAGGCTCAAACCAGAGTTTTATTTCTCTTTGAGCATCTTCTGAATTAGCACTTGTATGAATAACATTTTCATAAATTCCAGCTGTTGTTATTCTTCCATACGCTCCTCTAATAGATACTGGATCAGCTTCTTCTGGATTTGTTGCACCACACAAATCTCTAACTTTCTGGATAGCATCATCTCCCCAGTAAACCATAGCCATTACTTTGTGCCTATCATGCAATTCGCCCATTATGTAATGTATTAGCTCATCAAAAAAAGGCGCGTCTTTCATGTGTGAATAGTGCGTCTCAGCTAATTCTCTTGAAACTCTTACAATTCGAGAAGCAACAATTTCCAATTTAGTTTCAGAGAGTCGCGTGAGGATGTTTCCTGTCAGTGATTTTTTCAAACCGTCAGGTTTAATTAATATAAGTGTTTGATTAACCATCATTTTCCTTACTTTTGTATTTAAAGTTACAATATAATAATGAATCTAAAAAGTCAATTTTTTTCAGTGAATCCTTCCAAAAATACGCCTTAGTTCTTTAGCCATCAGTTCTTGATTAGCTAAAACTGCATCAAGCTTAACATTGATATTAGCAAGCTCTTCAGTTGCCACAATATTTTTTGTTTCTTGAATATTTTCTGATGCAGCAATGTTAAAATTAAAAATTAGTCCTATCACTAATCCTAAACAAAAATATATTACTAATTTAACTCTCTCTTTTACCATGCCTATTACCTCCCTAAATATATAAGTATTATAATACTAACGTATAGAGCTGTAAAGCAAAATGCGCTATGGACAAAAAAACTGTGCGGTTTCAATCCGCACAGTTTTTAATCCTTGACAATAGGGCAATTATATATTTTATTGTTTCTTTTTTCTACTAATACCTGCCAATCCAAACAAACCACTTCCAAGAAGAAGTAAGCTTGCTGGTTCAGGTACTGCATTTGAATCTGCTGATACATCATCAAAAAAAACAGCTCCTGATGGATTAGCACCAGATTCATCAACTCGGAGCACAATCCTCGTATAAGCTGTATCAACTGGAGCAACTTCACTAACAGTATAGTATGCCCAGTCAATTCCACTTCCTGCTGCTAAAGTTCTTGCTTCTTGTAGTTTTGTATCACTACTATTGTAAAATTCCATAGCAACATAAGCTTCAGTGTTTTCTAATACATCAGTTGCAATATAAGCACTCAGGTCTACTTGTTCTCCGCCTGCAGAAGCTATATCTTGCCATATTCCGTTTGTGCCTCCCCATGCCCATGATTGAGTAGAGAAAGAACCTGTCCGGTAAACATCAGATGAAACTTGGAAATTTCCCCAAGAGTTCCAATCAGATAAATCACCAGCTTCAAAACCAGGATTATTCAAGACATTTGCTGAAGCCATGGTAGTACATGTAATAGACAAAGCTACAATCAAAGCAACAAGTAATGGTGTTTTTTTCATGTACATAACCTCCTTTCATTCATCACGTTTCGATGTTAATCCTTAAAAATTGAGGAGCTTGTCTGCGTCGCTATACTCCCCTTTATATCATCACGTTTCGATTATATCATCCTAAATAAATTATGTCAAGGAAAAAATATTGCTTTTATTGGGTGTTTTATTGCAGCTTTTTCAAACTCTTTTTTTCTTGCTGCGCGATTTGATTGGTTGTCTGCAAAAAATCCTAAGGAAGGTTAAAATACTTAAAGCTATATAGCCATATAGGGTAAGAAAAAAACCATGCAGTGCTTCAATTTTTAAAAATAGGCCTTCTCTATTAAGAGATTCTACTTTAAAAAATAGAAATGATGCTATAGCAGTGATTAAAATAAATCTGAGAAATCTGCCCGCCAAGGCCTGTCTTCTGCCTATAGCTCCAAAAAAAGCCACTAGGGCCATAAAGGGTAAAATATATATTAAGTATATTTTAGGCCTTAAGACTTTCGTCTCATTAGCTATAGGGATCTCATAGCCCTTAAGCTCTCTATCTAAATCAATAGGTGAAATGATAGCTGTTGCTGCATCCACTGTTCCTTTAGCTGTTTTAACTATAGCTCTAAAGAGTCCTGTTGGCTCTGCCTTCTGAATCATAGAAGTACCATCATCAAAAGGTTTAGCTAAAGACCCACTTCCAGCTATCCAGGGTAGAAAAAAAGAAACCATAATCACAAGGCATACAATAATAATCAAGAAATTAATTAATTTCATTTCGCTTGTTTCTTTATAAAGGAAATGTCATCAATTTCAATATACCCAGCTTCATCAACTTTCCTAAGAGCTGTTTCAAATTGTATCTTATTTATACTGGATAAATCAAAACTAACTGATTTGCCCCACCCTTCTTGCTTTAATTCATCAAACTTAATTTCATATAGCTTCCATTCATCTGAAACTGTAATTTTATTACCATGATAATCATAATCCCCAACAGCCTGTGAACAAACTTTAAATTTTATACATTCCTCTATTATAAGGTTTCATCAAACCATTTCGTTAATAAACCAATGAACTCATCAGCTAAATTCCGCATTAAATACTCAGCATGAAGCCCATCTTTCATAATTTCAATTTGTTTCATCTTTGAAGAACAGTTATCATATAGAACTTTTGAATGCCAGGGGCGAATTACCCAATCACGACTGCCATGAACAAATAAAACGGGGATATTTATCTTGCGAATTGACTCCAAGGGTTTTTTCTTCTTAAGCCAGAAAGGGCCCGGACGAATACCCTTACCTGTTCTCCCTTCCTTTGAGAAGGCATAAACAACATCTTCCTGCCAGTCCATTTCCCAAAAATCCAAATCAATTTTATTAACATCGCTAGGGCCACTAACAGCTACAAAAGATTTAACAGGATTTTTATATATAAGGCTATTAATTGAAATAGCTGCGCCAAATGAAAAGCCAATCAAACCTATCTTATTATATCTGGGTGCTAAATAATTATATACCGCTCTTAAGTCCTTATCTTCTTTACTTGACCAAGAAAATACACCATCACTTTGTCCATGGCCTCTAAAATCAAATATGAATACATCAAATTTATCAGCAAGTCTTTTTGAAATATTTTTGAAGACCTCATTATTCTTACTATTATTAAAACCATGAGCAATAATTACAACCTTTTCATAGCCACTTTTATAATGATAGTACGAAATTTTAACATTATCAGATGTTAATAACTGCCCTGAAGAACGCATAATTATCTTTCTCCTTAATCGCTTAAAGCCTTTCAGTTTTTGGATGTTGATATAAAGGTCCCTTTAGAAATAATATAATCATTAAAACAAGACCTACAAATACACAATACTTAAATACTATATATAAATAGTGCCATAAAATGTTGCATTTTTTAAGTATTTTATAATCAGTTACAAATATCGTCTCACAGGCGCCCTGCCCTTTATCATTTCTGGTAGTACTTGTACCCCTCCTAAATGTGCCACTATGCTCATACTGAACCAGGTACCCTTTAAGCCAGATTTGGTCTCCAATTTTAGTGTCCATAATAAGTTTATTTATTCTCTCATCCTGAGCTAAAAGGTGATTGTTAGAAAATTGATTGTTTTTGAATTTTTTCCTGTCTTCTCTGGTAGCCGTGGGTTTAAATTTATAGTACAAAGTCCAACTGCCGCTTGAAAAACGCATCATGGTATATATGCCGCTTTTTAGATTATCTCCCCATCCCAGTCCTATATCTTTAATATTTAGCGAATCTTTCCAGCGCGCATGATAATAATCAAGCCAGTTGCCCGCATTGTGATATGAAACTACTAAACCATAAATTTCATAATTATATAGCGGTCTAATTAAATAGGTTATTCCCCCTCTTTCTAGTGTAAAAGGTTTTTTATCTGTCTCTTGCTGAATAGGCTGAATATACATTTCTGATATAATGCAATCTTGAGTTGGCAGTTTCTTTGTTTGATAAGAACAAAAAATCAAGCCGATTACACTTAAACCAACCAACACCTTAACTAGTTTTATCATTTTAAAACCTCATTAATTTGTACCAATTATACATATTAAGCTTATCTTTTCTCTCAGCTAGTGAAGCTGCTATTTCACATAAGATTGTTTTTTCTCTGGCATTTAAATCATTATTATTTATAACCTGGCGCATATGACCTGCTCCTTGATAATCACCATTTTTTATACAAAT
>Ga0207996_1001133_pt1 | contig 19809 bp, 17 predicted proteins | sample AntAceMetag02UKG_FD_184773 | JGI IMG/M metagenome (GOLD analysis project Ga0207996, IMG submission 184773) | Saline lake microbial communities from Ace Lake, Antarctica - Antarctic Ace Lake Metagenome 02UKG (SPAdes) (version 2) | ecosystem: Environmental > Aquatic > Non-marine Saline and...
AACATGACTATTCGGTTAACTCAGTAAATAACCTATGCTATACTAAGGAGATATGAAAAATAGGTTTCCGTAATGCCTTAAAATCAGCACTTACCATATCAAAAAATGGATTTACTGGAATTCCACGCACGTTTTCCCGGAGAACGGGATTGCATCAAATATCTGGATGAATTTTGTTATCGTTTCAACCGTAGGTACCACGAGTCAAAGTTGTTTGACCGTCTATTGCTGGCGTGTGTCTTTGCTCCTCCCAGAACATAGCGCCTTCGGCGCAACCTCGTAGCGGCGACCTTCAGGTCGCCACTAGTGGCAGCCTGAAGGCTGCCGCTACGAGAGCTATTGAAATTCCGAAGCAGGAACTTATACTGAGTTAACCGAATAGTCATGTTAATAAATGCGAACGAGTATTTTTGCAACCGATTTCAGACCATAAGATTGGTGCAGTTCGCCGCATAGAATCGCTCAATTTAGGTTAAAACAACGAGGTAATTCACCACGAAGATCACGAAGGACACGAATAATATTTGAGAAACAAATAGAATTCAGCTTAATTTAAAAATCTTCGTGATTGCAGTCTACCCCGAAAAATTCGGGGTGTCCTTCGTGGTTTTAATTAATTTTTTGAACAGGTTATAGTAAGAACTTTAGTTACAACCAAAGACCTTGCCGGCGAATGAGAGTAATCGCAAATCCGATAGAGGCGGACCGACCAGTTGCAATCCGGGATCAGCGGATGAACCGACCTCCGGACCGGGAATACAGATAGACGGCAACCCCACTACGTTAGCCGGAAGCGTGAGAGCGAAAGCTTCATATATTTCTTCGATTGTTCCGGCGGCAGCGGCATCAGGTCCCGACCGCCGCGCTGGGCCGGCGAGGAGGTCCACATTCTCGAAGATTTCTCCTATTTTACGGCATAGCCTCCTGCGGACGCGGCAGGCGTTTGTAAACGCGGTGAAGTTCTCGAACTGAAAGTAGGCGCCCTGGAAGAGATAGCTTTTTACCGTTGGCCCGAAGGATTCAGCCCGCGATTTCAGATACATATCGTTCCATTTTTCTGCCGCCGCGGCCCGGTGACCGTAGCGGACGCTGTCGTATTTGCCGGCACTCGAAGAAGCCTCAACGGCCCCGATAACATTGTGAGCCGGGCCAAAGAGATCAAAGTCAGGCAAGCTGATCTCTTCAATCCGTCCGCCGCCACTCTTCAATCTGGAGATGGAAGCATTAAAGGCTTCCATCTCACCGGGCCCAAGAGAGTCGATCCATTCTCTAATAATTCCAACCGAGACCGCCGAGTCCGATGCCTCCACACGGGTGAAGTCAAGATCGACACCCCGGCGCATGGAAGGGTCGCGATCGTCTTCACCGGATATCGCCTCCAGCACCGCCATCATCTTTTCCGTGGTTTCGGCCGCGATGGCGTAGCATTCCATCGAGGGTACCAAGCCGATCAGCCCGAAGCGGGAGATGATGCCATAGCTGGGCTTGAAGCCCGCCAGACCGGCATTCAGGGCCGATATTCTCGCTTCACCCATAGTATCGGTGACCAGAGCCAGATCGCACTTGTCTTCGGCCAATATCTCCCTCGTGTTATCGCCGGCCAAGCCGAGACCCAGCTCCGCCATGCGGCTGCTGCCGATGATTGTCGCTCCGGCATCCCTCAGACGTTCTACCGCGGTAGCATCTTCAAGCGCCGTGTAATTTTCCAGCGCCAACGATCCGGCTTCGGTCGGCCATCCCCGGACAGAAATGTTCGGCTGGACGACAACGACCGCATTTGAGAGAGGTCCGCCGGCCATCGATGGCGGGGAAGGATCGAGATATGAATAAAGTTTCGTCTTCATTATTCCAGTACCGCGGCGACCTTAAAATAATCACCCTTACAGGCAGGAGCATTTTTTAGCAGTTCTCCGTTCAGAGCTAAAGGGCAAATTTTTGCTTCGTCTCCATCTCTGGTATAGTTAGCCGGTTCCACCACGGAATAGAGCGGTTCCTCATCTCCAGCGCGCGTATCGACAATCCCGGCCAGCCGGACCGCGGACTCCAGGGCGGTAGCGATAGAGATACGTTCATCATCTTTCACCCCGATCCGGGAGACCCAGGAGAGGGAGCCGATCTGATCGCTTTTCTGCTCCGCTCCCGGAAGAGCGGCCGACCCTCCCAGGTCCAGCAGGCCCAGTTCCGCGAGTTGCTGTTGGGCAACCGGCGCGGGCGCTCCCGTCAGGGGACAGAAGGCGCTGCGATTCTTGGGAAAAGCTATAACTTCTCGGATAGACGGTGCTCCGAGGATCATGGCCGTGACGCGGTCCATGCCCAGGGCAATCCCCCCGTGGGGCGGCGCGCCGTACTCGAGAGCTTTAAGGAAGAAGCCGAATTTTTCGTTTACTTCTTCCTCCGATAAGCCGAGCGCCTGAAAGATCTTCTGCTGAACCGCCGCGTCATGAATCCGGATACTGCCGCCGCCGAGTTCCTCTCCGTTCATGACCAGATCATAGGCGCGGGAATGGAGCGCCAGCAGTTCCTCACGGTCGGCGGGGTTAAAGTCGGTCCGGTCCGGCGCGGTAAACGGATGGTGGGTCGAAGTGACCCCTTCGTCAGTGGCATTGAAGAGAGGGAAGTCCGTCACCCAGACTGGTCGGTAAGAGTTCTCCGGAATCAAATCGAGTCGGTTCGCGATATGAAGCCGGAGCTGTCCCAGTACCGAGGTGACGAGTTCATACGACGGGTCGGCGATCATCAGGAGGACGTCGCCCTCTTCACCACCGAACCGATCGAGAATGGCCTGCTGCTCACCACTATTAAAATATTGCACGATGTTGGACTCCAGCTTTCCTCCCGACACCCGCATCCAGGTCATGCCTTTGGCGCCAAAACCCGGAACAATCTTTTTAGCGTACTCATTTTGAAGAACATTCTTGCTCAGGACCTCTGATTGCCCTTTCACATTGATGCCCTTGATATGCCCACCGCGCTTGAGAATTTGTTTGAAAATTGAATAGCCGGTATTCCGAAAGAGGTCGGTCGCCTCGATAAATCTGAGACCGAAGCGAAGATCGGGACGGTCGGATCCGGTAGAGTCGATGGACTGTTGATAGGTCAGGCGGGGAAAGGGGTGGGGAAGGGTGATCCCCCCGACCGCGAACATTTGAGAGGTAAGTTCTTCAAAAAGTTCATAGATAAATTCCTCATCAATGAATGAAGCTTCGAGGTCAAGCTGGGTAAATTCAGGCTGCCGGTTCGGACGTAGGTCCTCGTCACGGTAGCACCTGACAATTTGGAAATATCGCTCGAAGCCGCTGACCATGAGAAGTTGTTTGAAGAGCTGCGGGGACTGTGGCAGCGCGTAAAAGTGTTTGGGATGAACACGGCTCGGCACCAGATAGTCACGCGCGCCTTCGGGCGTACTTCTGGTTAAGACCGGTGTCTCAACTTCGATGAAACCTTGGTCATCAAGGAGATCCCGCGCTGTTTTGACAATGCGATGCCGTTTGAATAAATTGTTCTGCATGGAAGGCCGCCGCAGATCAAGATAACGATATTGCAGCCGTGATTCTTCCGCTACCGCGCCGGCGCTCTCGATGGCGGTATCGGCCACCATCGCTTTCTCCGAAATCGAAAATGGAAGGGGTTTAGAGGGGCTCAAGATGGTGAGATCGGTGGCGACGATTTCAATCTCTCCCGTATCGAGCGCGGGGTTAGCGGTCCCTTCACTCCGTTTTATCACCCGGCCGGTGACAGAGACGCAGAACTCTTCTTTCAGGGAACCGGCCAACTCCCGGACTCCGGGAGATTCTTCCGGGCTGAAGACCACCTGCACGATCCCGCTCCGGTCGCGCATGTGGGCGAAGAGGACAACCCCGTGATCCCGCAGCGCGTCCACCCATCCGGCCACTTGAACAACCCGGCCGACATCCGTCAGGCGCAGATCGCCACAATTAATTCGCTCCTTAAAATTCATGATAGAACTTAGCGCCTTCGGCGCTAACGTTGAAAAATAAAGACGTTGAAAAGAAAAAACGTTAAAGATCGTTAAAGTCCGTTGGGGCACCCCGCAAGATGCGGGGCGGCTACGAGAGTTATTGTTCCCATATGTATATTGAATAACTCGGGATCCCGAAGTATTTCGGTCCCGAAACTTAATGCAAAGCAACTCGGGATCCCGAAGTATTTCGGTCCCGAAACTTAATGCAAAGCAACTCGGGATCCCGAAGTATTTCGGTCCCGAAACTTAATGCAAAGCAACTCGGGATCCCGAAGTATTTCGGTCCCGAAACTTAATGCAAAGCAACTCGGGATCCCGAAGTATTTCGGTCCCGAAACTTAATGCAAAGCAACTCGGGATCCCGAAGTATTTCGGTCCCGAAACTTAATGCAAAGCAACTCGGGATCCCGAAGTATTTCGGGAGAGGAAAATTCCGAAGCAACAAATATCGTATCCAACAAGATAAGAATTGATCATAATACTAATCCATTGAGTTAAATCAAAGAGAAATTTGCTGAATTCAGAAGTGAATAATCATATTTCCTTCAAGTGATTTAGAAATGGTGAAGATTTATGGATTTGCCCGAGCAATTCCCTGAGCCATTTTGAATAAGAGCAAATGATAGATTTAGTCGATCTTTCCCCCATCATCCTTCATCACGGAAAGCTTCAAAATCACGTAATTTTGTATTCCTCCTTCGGGAAAAACGGTCTTAGAAGCGTTTTTTAACCCCAAAAAACGCACCTAAGACCAATATTTGGACCTATTTTTGAGTAACCATTCGATATGCAACATGTTAGTGTGGTCCGACCCCATTTTCCCTCGTAAGGTTTCAGTGAACCCCGTTGTCTTATGCTTCATCCCAATTTTTCGTGGTGGCCTCGGACACTGTAACCGCGGTCGTTGACCGCGGCCCCTGTCATCCGCGGTCACCGACTGCGGCTACAACAACCCAGATACGAGCACGGGGCAACGGGGTTCACTGAAACCTTACTGGGGAGGCTTAGCGTGCAAGTTTTGGGTGTAAAACTGGCCTTCTAAGAAGAAATCCGCTGTCACTTAAAAGGGGCCACTAAAGAACGAATCATAATACGCTCCTTTGAGACATTCGATAACCGGGTAGAATCTCTCTTGAAATTTGGGGGACGGAAATTCGGGGGACACTATACGTAAGAAAAAACAGGGTCACCTCGATTCCTGACAGATAAGCACGAAAATAGTCCGGATCGGACCGAATTACGAAGCAAAGTGGACACACCCGAATCGGACTGAAGTGGACAGTGATTCCGGAGTTAATGTAGCTGAAGTAGCTCCCCGCCATTCAATCTCAACACTATTTCAACCCGGCTGATCCCAATCCTGCATCCCCCCGAGAACAGCATTCCGTTCTTAATAATAGGGGACGGTGTTAAATAGTTAAATAACTTCTCCTCCCTCTCCCCCACCGGATGCAAATCACAGCGAATCCAGCACACCCAAAGAACAGCATTCCCACATTTCAAAAAGTAGGGAAAGGTCTTTATAAGTAAGCTTTTCTGCAACACTCTATTTTTTTAGCTCTTTGAAATACTTTTTATAATCCACCCCTCCGATTTAAAAAATCTTCAAAATAAAGCATTTTTTCGGAATAAAACGCCCACTTCTTCGACTGTTGATAGGAGGATAAATTTAATTACCAATGCGCCAACGTGTAAGATCATTCAAAGGCAGCAAGATGACAAAGCCAATTCCACTATATATTGATGAGGTTCTCCGGGAATGGGATACGATTGCCTATCTCGCTTATGACGGTTATGAGCAGCAGGGACCCGGTGTAGTCGGCATTATTCCCGGGGGCAATTCGTCAGTGCTGTTCTATGGCACGTGCGATTTCTTCGTCAAGCAGGGTAATACCACTGTTCTCAGGATGATTGATGAATACGATCCCGACTGGGAGTTCCTCGCCCTCTTTGATACCGACGACGGTAATACCAGGACTCTTCGGATTAGAACACCGGAAGGAGGCCGGCGACCAAAGCGGGTTTGGTTCTTTGAGATGCTACGCCGAGTTAATGACGAACCTGAATCATTACCGGAAGAACTACCCCGGTGGTTCCTGGATATTTTGGAGAAGATAGATAAGAGGACTTCAAAGGACAGGTAAGGTTAGAACCAGAATAACACTCTATGCACAGTGGTGCTCGACATGTGGATAGGAAAAAAATGGAAGCCCCGGAACTCCCTATGAAATGGATTAACAAGGAATAATCTGAAGCAAAATTTAAATTGAGGGTTGACATGCGTAGTATCAATTGATACTTTCGTCCTGTCAGAATAAAAATGCCAGTCAAGATCCCCGATAAATGGAAAAAAATTGTTCGGAATATTCTTATGGCGGTAGACTACGATAACATTGCCATACGAAATAGAGCTCGCTTAGACTGGGATGCTACTTTCCCTCATTCGTTCTCTTGTGATCTTTTCCTATCTATAGGCAATGAACTTAAAGATCCGGATATTGAGGGGATGAAAAAAGAGATGAAAGAACCTGGGGAGACTTATGAATTCTTCTTTCATCATGAAAACCGGAAAATTTACACTAAGATTTGCTTGTCGCCCGATGAGCAAGATATCATTATTTATTCTGCTCACCCACCGCTAAAGGGAGAAGAGTTATGAAATCTCTAAAAGAGAGAGCAACGAGAGAAATAGTTGAAGTTAAGATTTCAATTCCAACCCAGGACGGTTCCGGGGTAGCCGAGACAATCAAAATAAAAGTTTCGGCACTTAGAGATCCTCAAAGTGGCGAAATTTTCCTCACCGGTGATGCACTCAAAACAATTGATAAAACCAAAGCCCGGTACATGGGGCTTCTTCTGCCCACTGAGATCAGGGAATTAAGAGAACGCCTTGGTATGACTCAGCAGAAGATGTCTCGACTGCTCCGAATTGGAGATAAAACATATACACGATGGGAAAACGGGAGGGAAAGGCCATCTCAGTCCATGAATTTATTGCTTACAGCATTATGGGATGGGAGATTGGATGTAAGTTATTTAATCCATCAGAAAAGACCATCAGATGGTTTGCATCACTATTTGTTTCACAACTATGGATATGAACCTGTATTAATCAAAATCAAGAGCAAAGAATGGGAGAATAATGAGGATGAAACCCTCGCTGCTACAGCTTAAAAGATATTTTGTTTCTGAAATAAACTTAAGTGTAAATAAAGACTTTAATCCCGAAAAGGATATAAAGCTGGACTTTGAAGATCTTATTGTATTGCCAGAGTTTATTCGATCTAAATCAAATAAGAGGCAATGGGAAGTATCACTTCGAGTTCAATTTCAACCGGGACCGGAAGCTAATGCTCCGTATTATTTCATGGTGGATATTTTAAGCTTATTCGATCTTCAAAAGAGTGTCCCCGATGAAAATATTGAACTTCTTGTCAGGACAAATTGCCCGGCTGTTTTATATAGCATGGCAAGAGAAATACTTCGTTCTGTAATGGCCCAAGGTCCATTCCCGGCATTGATTTTACCAACAGGTATATTTTGTGATCCTAAATTGAAGAAAAAACAGTTAAAGAAAATATCTCCACCAAAAGCAAAAACTCAATCAAAAGTTAAGCTGTAATCATTGGGAATTCCGGGGATTTTTTCTATTATCCGAATATGACAATTATAAGGAATCTCGGGTGAAAACTGCTGAAGAGATGATCAGGGAGATGGTCAGGCGCTGCGAGTACTGTGTCGTGGATCTGGATCAATGTATTTATCCGCGCTTTACCCAGACTACCCTGGGGAGGTTACTCCTGATAAGGAGTCTGAATCCGCGCTACTGGAGATTTCTTCCCCGCCTTCTGGCGGGGGCCGGTTATATCTCCTGGACCAGGTCCGCCCAGCTTTGGGGTCGCCACGCTACCAACCATGAACTAATGACCGCTTTCTGCCAGGTGATAACGGGATTTCCCCTGAAACTGGTGGAAGAACTATCCCTCCGGATGCCCGGGATGGGACCTCAGACCTGGAGGGAAGCACTGTGTAAGATCTCCCTTCAGATGGATGTCTATCTTCTAACCTTCTCCATCGAACCGCTGGCCCGGGCTTACGGGATGGCCCAAGACAAGCGGGGGCGCCGGATCTTCAAGGGCTGGCGGGGGACACCTCTTGAGGATAACGGCGGCGTGATAACTTGCGCTGACTTTTCCCCATACACTCTCTCCGCACCAGCCAAACTGGAGACGCTGGAAAATCTCATGAGAGATCGCGGGTTCAATCACCCTCTGATTATCGGTCACGGTGAAGATGAGGCCGGGATGGCGGTCCGGGCCCGGAAACTGGGAGGAGGATCGATCGGACTTATCAAACCCGGGGATAATGTTGAAGATTTCGAGCTTCAGTTGCCCGGTGATGCCTGGAGATCTATTGCCATCGCCCTGAAAGAATAATACCTAAATTGAGCGATTCTATGCGGCGAACTGCACCAATCTTATGGTCTGCCCCGCAAGTATGCGGGATCTCCGCTACGCTACGACACTAGGTTGCAAAAATACTCGTTCGCATTTATTAATGCGTCTGCGTTTTTTGCAACCGATGCAGCCTCATAATCTTAGCACATTTCATCCGCAATAATCGCTCAACTTAGGTAATAATAAGGGTCACTTAGACTTAAGTAGTGTTACCAAAAAAATTATCTGGACAATAGGGAGTAATTGTGGATTCGCCATAGCAATAGGCTGTACCCCAGATACTTATGTGATATTACCCTTGAATTTTCGGTCTTAGGGTGCCGCCCCGCAAAATGAACTTCATTCATCGCGGGGTAAAATTTTGCCTTGGAAATGGGGGTTTAAGGCCGTTCTTCTCTCCTCTTTATAGCTGTTTTTTATGTTCTGGGTTTGAAGTATCCGGTGATTTTCGGCGAAGAAATGTACCGTGTATATGATCTTTCTGCGGACTGTTTTTTTGACACCACGAAAGTTACCCCGGAAGTTCCCACGGAAGTCACCCCCGAAGTTATTTATAGAGGAATTCAGTGGATCGCAGTTTGTTAGTAGCCATATTCTGACGATCGTCAGGATATGGCTACTGGTCACTCCCTGAAAAGATAGTTGTTATCTGCTTCCAGGAAGGGGGGGGGTAGAGCATTTTTCGGTTCTCCGCCGAGAGGGTCTCGCCGATCCACTCCCCGTATGTGGGGGATCCCTGCCGGATATCCACCCCTACATCAAAGACCGAACCTTTAAGTACCAGGACCAGTTTTCCCTGGGCGAAGGGGTCTTTCTGATAATGGAGACCGCGCAGCACCCCCCGGACCACTTCGTAAGCTTTCAGTGAACCCCGTTGTCTTATGCTTCATCCAGATTTTCCGTGGTGGCCTCGGACACTGTAGCCGCGGTCGTTGACCGCGGCCCCTGTCATCTGTGGTCACCGACCGCGGCTAAACAACCCAAATACGATCACAGGGCAACGGGGTTCACTGAAACCTTACTTTCCCTCTTCCTGTAAAGCAAGGAATCCGGAAATTTCTTTCTTCATATCTGTTAATAGTCCAGTGGCGGGTTTGATCCTGGGCTTTTTCTGGCATGACCGTCGCTTAGTCGCTTTTGTTCCAGCCGATTCCGCGCTATCCGTATAGCGGTATGAAGCTTTTGCCTAAGCAGTTTCTTGGAAGGCAACTCCGTCATATAAGCGGACACTCTAATATTCCCCTGGTTAAGGCGAAGTAACGTTATCTGTTCTTCTGACTTGCCGGCACATAGAATGAGGCCAATCGGGGAATCTTCCCCTGGCTTCTGTTCGTGTTCTTCCAGCCAGCGGAGATAAAGTTCCATCTGTCCCTTATACTCCGGTTTAAACTTCCCGAGTTTTAGATCTATTCCGACTAACCGCCGCAAACTTCTGTGATAAAACAGGAGATCAAGATAGTAGTCCTCGTCATCCACAGGGATCCTCTTCTGCCGGGCCATGAAAGAGAAACCACCTCCCAATTCCAGAAGAAAAGACTCCATTTCGCGCAGGATGGCATCTTCCAGATCTTTTTCCAGATATCGATCATTCAACCCCAGGAAATCAAGCAGATAGGGATCTTTGAAGACAAGATCTGGCGTTAATTTATCTTCGGTACGCAGATCTTTCAGTTCATGAAGTATCAGTTCGTCCGGTTTGCGTGATAGTGCCGTACGTTCAAAAAGCATGGAACCAACCTTTTTCTGGAGGGTCCTGGTACTCCAACGCTCAATGCGGCACATTTCAGCGTAGAAGTCGCGCTGAAGTGGTTCCTTGATATAAATAATGGCAAGGAAATGAGTCCAACTTAATTGTCTCATCAGTGATGAGACAATTTGTTTATTGGGAAACGCCTCGGCAAATCGGATCATATGTCGCAGGCTCTTTACAGAGAATCCCCTTCCGAATTCCATCTCCAATTGTTTCCCTATTGCAGAGATGATCTGTTTGCCGTATTTCGCCCTCTTCTCTTTCAGAATATCTTGGCGAATGCGGCGGCCAATCTGCCAGTACAGCATCACCAACGCGGAATTTACCGATTGCGCGACTTCACTACGAGTTGTCTCGATCAATTCACGCACATCCGCCAGCAATGCCTTATCCGGCATGAGTTGAACAGGCTGTACCAATTGTTTTTTAGTAATTTTCTTTGCCATAATTATCTCTTCTCCCGGATATAAGTTTGATTACATAATAAAATAACTAATTATCCTCATACTAATAGTCGGAGAAGAGCGAGTTTTATTCCGAAAAAAATAAAAAAACAGAGAAATTATTCCAATTCTGAAAGATGATCAACGAGATTACTTAAATACAAAGCAGTAAGTTGCGAAGTTACCACCGTCCCCTAAGATGTAAAAAGCTAAGTTTAAAAGACCGTCCCCTTCTTTTTTTTACTTCTTTTTTTATTTATTGACCCGGAGCTCTTCTTCATAATCAAAACAGGTTTGACGTGTTTTATTTATTAAGGAGGGGAGGGGGGAGATTATCGGCTGGATTCACTTCCAGTCCTACCGTGGGACTGGGCGGTTTTGAGCACGAAATGGTGCAGAAATCGCGGAAATTTTGCAGTAATCAACTTTTTTCAGGATGAGATTAATCGGTTTGACGGATAGGATGGATTTTGTTATAGTTTGAGCATGAAGAGCTCCCGGAATGGGAGCGGGGATTTTGGATGCAATGCCGGTTCTTTTTCCATGGTTTTACCGTATAGAGCGATAAAGTAAAATAGAATAATATATATTTTATCTTTACTTCTAAAAGTAAAATAAGAAAAACCGGGATTATACTTTAGGGGAACTTATGGATTAAAAAATCCATCGAGAAAGATCGTATACTTCTTATGGGGAAGCGCTCAGTACGTGGTTTAAATTTTTTTCACAAACTATTTACTAAACCAATGGTAACAACCAAAGATGTCCAAGTAATGACAGGCCTGTCTCCCAAAGTAGCCAATGACCTGGTCAAGGCTTTTGTAGACCAGAAGATACTCGTTGAAATTACCGGATATCAGCGCAACAGGGTTTTTGTGTTTAATGAATATGTAAAACTTTTTTAACGGCATTCCCTGGAGCCTTTTCTGAGGCCTTTGTAGTTATGGGGAAATGACAGTGAATCAGCCAGACAGAGCAGAAAAGATAATCAGGTTCATCTGTGGCGGTGTGGTGGGCTTATTAATCGGTTTGTCGTTACTCTGGGTATTGGATCCTAGCCTTCTCATTGGAATAACCGTCGTAATAATATCAATTTTGATATCAGGAATCAGCGCTATGATTCTTGGTGACCGATTCTGGGAATCTTTGAAGTACTGGTGGCTTTGGTAGGACAATTCTATTTGGTGTGGATAGGAAGGGAGAGATATCGATGGAATACATAGTTAATGCTTTCAAATTCACATTTAAACATCCTCTGCTAACAGGAATTTTGGTAATTCTTTGCGCCATCCCCTTTCAGGCGCTATGTTATTCACCGTTTTTTTCATACAAAGCAATTTCTCCCCTCCTCTATTTTCCGACCATATTTTTATTTATTTTTTTATATATATTTTTTCGGTCCGGGGGATATTCAATTATATGGAAATCGTTTTCCGGTTTCCCGAACATAACTGCTCGATTATTTGTTCGTGATGGGAAAAAATATTTTGGGGTTTTAATAAGGGTCGGAATTATTATAGCTCTTATATCTATTATATTCTTTCTTCCTGGAATTATCCGAGGATTTATAAAAGGACATAAAGAATATGCGGATACTACAGAAGGATTCTTTCTCACAAATATCCCTTGTTTAATATGTGCATCTTGGACTATTTATATACTCCCATTCATTTTCATTTACGATATCCGCAGAATCTCCGTTGTTGGCAAAGGCTTCAGATTCTTAAAAGAACATCTCCAAATATCTATCCCAATTATTGTTCTTTCTATCATTGCTTATGCTATCAGTAAGGGGATCAATCAGATCGCACCATTTTCTATGTCGCACTCCATCCAATATCTGCTGATACAAGGTGCAAGCCAGGTAATTCATTTTTATCTCTCGATAATCATCTTTCTTGCCGCCGCACAATTATTGAAAAAGTACCATAAAGAAGAAGAAAGGGTCTGTACCGACGCCCAAATACTGAAGGAGTACCATGTAGAAGAAGATGAAGAATGGGTCTGTACTGAGTGCGATGCAGTCGTTCCCGCCGATGCCAAGATTTGCCCCAGATGTGGAGCTGACGTCAGTGAAGTAGAAGATGACCAGCTAGACAACCCCCCCCAAAATCCCCTACAAAACTAACCCCATAAAACCAATCACGATATTTGTGGTGTTGATAGTAACCGTCTTCTCTGCTGGGGTGAGTTTGGGGGGAGGAAGTGCTCAAGCTAATCTATGATGGCAATTTCCAGATCGGTCTCGGAGTAGGTTGCCTTTTATTGCCTCGGAACTATTCTTAATAAACAAAACAAGTTATACTTGTTTTGTTTATTAAGGAGTGGAGGAGGGGATTATCGGCCCCATCCATTTCCAGTCCCACCGTGGGACTGGGCTGTTTTGAGCACAAAATGCTGCAAAAATCACGAAATTTTTGTATTCCTCCTCCGGGGAAAACCTACTTAGAGGCGTTATTGGGGGTCAAAAAACGCGCCTAAGACCGATATGAGGCCCTATTTTTGGCGTAACCATTTGATATGCAACATTTTAGTGTGGTCTGACCCCATCTCCGTTGGAGTAACTACTTGATACTCAATGTGTTAGTGTGGTTCGATCCCCGTTCTCCCACATTTTGCCCCTTTTTGCATCCATATTCGCATCCTTGTTCATCCTTGTTAGACATATAAAGTAATACTTTATATGTCTAATAAGAGGGGAAATACTTGACAAATAAAACGGGGTAAAGGTCCGGTTTTTCTTGCTATGATCTGTGAGGGGGGGTATTGTTATTGTACTTCTGAGAATTTTATTAAGCCGATCGCGCAACTCCTTAGAAATGTGAAATATCGGTTCACAAAAAAAATTTGTCTGAATTTTATCCCCCGCCCGTTTTTCTCGGCGGGTTTTTCTTTTCTGAAGGGGAATCAGTAGAATTTTCATATGATCCGGGACGGATAATTCCGTGGCTACCATAAATAATTTGGCAGCATCACAAGCGCAAATCAATAATAATTAAGTAATGTGTCCCCGGGATTACCATGACCCCAAATGCACTATTTCTTTTAGTCTAATTTGTCGCCGCGGTCGCTGACCGCGGAATACGCAATCTTTGACCCATGTCTTTTGTAGCCGCGGTCGTTGACCGCGGAAGACTTGACCCACATTTTGAAAAGAGCAAAGGGAAGACTTGACCCCTATTTTTGAGGAGAATCGGCTATGAAAATGGAGATTAGGGAGGTTTTGTTATCGGAGATCAAGGGGAGTCTCTGCCGGATGAGGCTGGAGAAGGATTATGAGCAGGAGGAGATGCTGGCCTCGATCGGGGAGTGCGGGGTAATGAACCCGGTGAAGCTGAAGAAGGTGAAGGACGGCTATCTGATCTTTGCCGGCCACCGGCGTTATGAGTAGGCAAAGATATTGGGGAAAAAGCGGATCCGGGCTGAGATCTGGAGCGATATCTCGGACTCGGAGGCGGTCCTGATGGGGTTTGTGGAGAACATCAACCGGAAGGACTTTACTATCCTGGAAGAGGGGCACGCCTATTCCAAACTGATCGAGGAGTATGGATACACTCCGGATAAGCTGATAAAACCCTGCGGTAAATCCCGGACCCGGATCTACCAGTTAGTCAAACTGGTGAAGAATCTGACCCCGGCGATGAAGGCGGCCATCCTGGAGGGTAAGATGACCACCGGACACGCGGAATGGCTCTTTAAAGTTGAAGACGAGAAGCTGAGGGAAGAATTGTTCCAGCGTATTCTGGCAGGGGAACTGCATTTAAAAGATCTCAAGTATGAGATCTATCGGATGAAGCCCGATTCGGAGAAGAACAAAGAAGAGAAGTTGCTCGATATAGTCGAGGACGCCTATGAGAAGGACCCGGCGGTGAAGAGTATATGGAGAACGAAGGTTACCATGCACCGGGGGAGGGGAGGGAATAATATCACGATCAATTTTTCTGGCCCGATGGAACTGCTCGATCTCTATGAGATCTTAGCCGCGCCCCTGAAAAAGGCCCGCAAAAGTTTCCGGGATGTCATGGGCCGGAATACAAAAATCCCGTAATTTTTGCACCATTTCGTGCTCAAAACCGCCCAGTCCTACCGTGGGACAGGGAATAGAGATTACGAAAAAAGCAATAAGAAGACTTGAACCTTCTTTCATGGAATCAAAAAAACTGTCATTGCGAACCCGTAAGGGTGAAGCAATCTCATTCAGATTGACTGATAGGAGGTATTTTGTTATAGTTTGAGCATGAGGATATCCCGGAACGGGAGCGGGGATTCTGGATGGCAATGCCTGATTTTGGCCCATTGTCTAAATTTTATCTTGGCCCCTTCTCAGACTATTTTTGTGCTTATCTGTCAAGATTCGGGGTTTGACCCTGATTTTTCTTCATGGCAATAGAGAAAGAGCTGAAAAGGATAAAAGACCAATTCATTGCGAGTAAAAGAACAAAATTCATTTTGTAAATTCTCGGGGGGGAGGAAATGAAGGATTTGTGTATACAACTTGCAAGAGCTAAATCGGAAGAAGCTGTTAAAAAAATAATAAAGAAGCATCCTATTCTAGGAAACGAGGAGAATTGGCAACATTACGGTAATGCAACGAGTAATCTTGGCACTATTACTGGTCAAGCTCCACAAGCGGTTCCATCTTTGGTTGAAAAAATTACGAATTCCATAGATGCGCTCCTTGTTAAGCAATGCATATTGTTTGGTGAGGATCCTGAATCTCTTAATTCGCCAAAGACAATGGAGGAAGCATTAAAGAAGTACTTCGATTTAGATGATGCGAAATATTGCGATCTGCCAGCAAAAAAAAGAAGACTCTTGGCTGCAGATATTCAAGTGATCGCCGAAGCATCAAAAACAAATCCAAATATAATAATCTATGATAATGGAGAGGGGCAACTCCCTCAGGATTTTCCAGACACCCTGGTTTCGCTAAATAAAGGTAATAAAGACAAAATATATTTTGTACAGGGTAAATACAATATGGGGGGCACCGCTGTTTTACCCTTTTGTGGAGAAAACAGATATCAATTAATAATTTCAAAAAAACAAATAGAGCAAGTAGAGAATAGTAACTTATATGGATTCACCTTAGTCCGGAGAAACCGGGGTATTGGAAAACACGTTAAATCATCATGGTATGAATATTGTCTAAATGATAATGGCAAAATTTTTGAGTTCGAGAGTGAGCCGTTAGATTTAGGTCTTTATGAAAGAAAATTTGATGGTGGCACCTACATCAAACTTTTTAATTACGATTTGAGGAATTCTTCAGATATCACTTTAGATCTTTGGAGGGAATTAAATAGATATTTGTATAAACCAGCTTTGCCTGTTTTGCTTTATGAAACGAGATACCCAATACCCCACTCAAAGAAAGGGCGCTCTCCAATAAAAATTATGCATGGAAACAGAATGCGCTGTTTTTTAGATGGCAGAGATAGCATTGAGAATATTTTCCCAATAAATATTAAATCTGATGATGTCGAATACCGAGGTGAAGTATTTGTATTCAAGAAGGATGTTAACACCAAGGAATTTATAAGAGACATGGCAATAACATTCTCTGTCAATGGGCAGGTTCAACATTCATTAGACAATAGATTTATTAGTCAGCGTCTAAGAAAGGCGTATTTGAAAGGGTATCTCTTAGTCAATATTGATTGTTCAAAAATGCCAAGGCATTTGCATGAAGATATTTTTATGTCTTCAAGGGCACAAATGCGAGACAGGGCTGAATATCGAAATCTGATAGAAAATATTATCAAAGAATTAAGGGACAATGATTATCTCACAAGATTAGATGAAGAAAGGCGGAAAGAACAAATATTTCAAAATCCTAAAGATGAAAAATTCTTGCGAAAAATTGTTGGTAGATTATTGCGGGATGATAAAGAAATTGAAAGATTGTTAGGGCTTAATACAGGAGTTATTGGGAAGGAATTGGAAAAGATAAAAAAACAAGTAGAAACAAAAAGGGGGCCGTTTCAAGGAAAAAGATATCCAAGCTATTTTAGATTTAAAAATTTAAAGCCTGGAAACATCAAAATGTTACCGCAGAATGGAGAATGCAAAATCAATATTGAAACAGATGTAGAAAATGAATATCTCATAAGGCCGCATGACAAAGGAGAGTTAAAAGTAAAAGTGAGAAGGCCTAGAATTGGTGGTGGACCTGGGCCCGTCGGGCCAGGTCCAGATTCTGACGAAGTCCTAGATGTGAATGTTGTAGGTCCTAATGAAGGTGATATTAGATTAAGGGTCAAGACAAAAAATGAACTGCCAATAGGAACCGAAGTACCTATTGATATTGAATTGTCATCTCCAGAAGGCACTTATCAATTATCAGCAGAAATTATTATTGATGAACCTCATGAGAAAACAAAAGAGTATGAGCAGGACAAAAGAAAAGAATACTCTTTGCCACAGCTTATAGAGGTTTTTAGAGATGCTGAGAGTAAAACAATCGACAACTCAAGTAAATGCTGGGATGATTTCGAGTGGAATGAATTAGATATTTGCTCTATTCAAGAATCGAGCAGAGAAGGTTCTATTGTTGATGCTATTGCGATAAATATGGACTCAAAAGAACTTCATAATTTTATCCGTGGCAGAAAGGTAACAGGTAAAAATATTGAAATGGTTCAACGGATATATAAAACCTCAGTATATTTAATATCATTGGTTCTTTTCTTTGAATTTAATCAACGACTAATTGCAGAGCAAGATAGTAAAAATAATAGCGAAGTACAGGTCAACTATGAACCTGATGACATGGTTTCTTTTTCAATGAAAGGCTTAGCGAAGATCCTGCTTCATGTAATGACTAACGAAAATTTGCTCAAAGAAGTTGAAAATGCGGAAGGATAAGGTTGCTTTTGAACAGATGATGTTCAATATATGAACTTTCCGGATTTTTGGGCTTGCAGGGGGAGCGAGCCGGACAGAAGTTTAATTTCTTACAGGGAAGCAAGCGCAATACGTCGGGAGCGGAAGATGTTGTGCGGTGTTATGACCCTAAACCCTCCTGATTATGCCACAAATGGTTAGCTAATTACTCCTTTTGGATAGTATCTTTTATCCACAATAAAGAGAGAATAAGGCCGTAGTTGCCTAAAGCAATCGAATCTTCAGTAATGCAATCCTTTAAGCTGTCGTCGAAATCTTGAAGCCAAGCACCTGCTGAGATTTTGTCATCCCTTGATGCGCTTGTTTCCCCAGCATGGATCTCAGTTGCACATGTGGATTCATGAATTGATTCATCCTCTTTCAACCGAAATTCAAAAAGATCATTAATAATGAACCATTTTCGTCTTAAATTTTCAGATGCAACGAGTGCACAGGGTTCTTTAATTAATTTGACAAGTCGGATTGCGGTAGCTGTAAAAGTGGTATGGAATTGATTCGCCAAATTTGATACCAGATTGAAGTTAGGTTCCTCGCCCCTAATACAAGGTTCAAATAATGAATCTGGCATTAGCAATTCTGCAGCAAATATATTGGCTTCCAATTCTTCTGGATTGTTTTTGTAGGCCCATTGATAAATATCCCGTTCTTTAAAAATGTCAAACTGTCTGGTATCTGGATGAAGAAAATAATGGCCCAATTCATGAGCTATAACAAAGCGTGTCCTCCCGATTTCTCTGATAGATTTGTTGACTGTTATGATAGCTTCATTGTTATTTCTTAATAGTGATCCATCCATCCCAGTTAATATCCTAGGAACGACTAATATATTATAATAAGCTGCTATCAGTTTTAAATTAAGGTCATTAATATTCTGGATATTTAACTCCTTAATAATTCCTTGCGCTTTGGTGATAGACATTGTCCGACGAGGTTGCCTATATTTTTTAAATATTTGATTTCCCATCTTTTTCATCCTCTGAATCGGCCATCTTAAGGATCTCAATTGAATCGAGAATTGCTGCTTTATCCTCGATCGATAGTTCTTTAAGATTTCTCCAGGCACCTCTTAGTTGTAACTGTGCTTGAGGCCCATATTTTCCAGAGACGACCGCCCCGAATGTTTCTTCGATTTCTTCATAAGATTGATTCACCCATTTGATAGCCTTTCCAGCTTTTTCTTTTAACTGAACTAAATTTTGTTGCGCAACTTCTTGCCAACTAACCCGTTTTTCTTGAAGAGCATTGCTCACTATACTTTTAACCTGGGCGATCGATTCATCTATATCAAATCCTCGCTCTCGAAGATTTTGTTTTTTTTCTTCGTCATTAAGTAAACTAAAATCATATTCAAGAGCATAAAGAACATTTCTTAAAGGTTCATATTTAATATCGGTGTTAATGCTCATCTCTTAATCCTCCCCCTGGATTAAATTATTATTGTGGAAATCAGACTTGGTAAAAAAAGTATCCACCTTGTTGTTTAGCTTCCGCTTTAATTCATAGGCCCGAGTTGCTTTTATCTCTCCTTTGGTCAGTTCCTCTATTTCTCTTGGAAGATGAGTTAGTTCGAGGGCCTCAAGGTAATTAGATAATTCTGTGTCATTTGAGACCCATTCTTTAAAAGCTTCATAAGTTTGTCGTTGAAATTTTTGGTCCAATAAAACATCAGTATTTGGCTTGGGATCTGCCGCATTTGAAATTGGATCAAGTTTATTGGGATCCTCAACCCAATCTTTAAGCGATCGGTTTTCCAGAGATTTATATTCAGATGAGATTATGCTTTTAATTGTTCCTTTAAGAACACCAAGTAAATCCACTTTATCAGGATTCCATTTGCGCCTTCCATCGAGTAAGCGGCGAATCGCCTCTTGGCTAAAGTCATCTGCATTTTTGTCGTTAGCCAGTAATTGGCCCCTTGGACCTTTCCTGGGAGAAAATCCTCGCCAACCATATCTTCTTATTAGATTATCTGCGTAATTAACCAATTCAGGCATCAGCTTATCCCAATTGGCTTTGTGTATTAATTTTTCTATGTAGTCATCCATTTCAAGGCACCTTAATCTATACCTTACATCCTATTATGCTCCAGGTTAACATTTTTCTGAGAAAAAATTAATATTAATCCCAGATAATTTCATAAAGAGGTAAGCTTTCAGTAAACCCCGTGTCTATAGGTTCAATTAACAATTTCATTTAGTACTGGACACACCGGCCCCAATTATTTATAACGGGGGCATGATTATAAAAGTCACTGAAGCTCATAATACAATT
>Ga0207996_1001135_pt1 | contig 19722 bp, 24 predicted proteins | sample AntAceMetag02UKG_FD_184773 | JGI IMG/M metagenome (GOLD analysis project Ga0207996, IMG submission 184773) | Saline lake microbial communities from Ace Lake, Antarctica - Antarctic Ace Lake Metagenome 02UKG (SPAdes) (version 2) | ecosystem: Environmental > Aquatic > Non-marine Saline and...
ATGTATTAATAGCATCCTGTGATCCTGCTCATTCTATTGGGGACAGCTTGGGTATTTCTGTTGGCAGCGATAGTACTCCCGTAAAGGGAATGAATAATTTATGGGCGTTAGAAATAGATGCCGACAAAGAGTTCTGCGATTTTAAAACTAAATATGAAGAAGTAATGAAGCAGATTATCGATAGGGGGACTTATTTTGACAAAGAGGATATAAATAGTTTTTTCTCTCTTTCAATGCCAGGCCTGGACGAAATGATGGCCATAATCAAAATATCCGACATTTTAGAAGAGGGTAAGTTTGATTTAATTATTCTTGATACAGCTCCTACAGGACATACTATCAGGCTTTTAGGATTGCCGGCTCAGATGAAAAAATGGCTTAATGTAATGGATCTAATGCAGTCAAAATTCAGATTTATTGCCAAACAGTTCAGTCGCAGGTATATAAAAAATGATTCTGATATTTTTCTGGATAACATGAATAAAAAGCTCAACAAAGTTAATAAATTACTGATTAACAGAGATACTACCGTGTTTATACCGGTTACTAAACCGGAAACTCTCCCGATCGAGGAAACTGAAAGACTGCTGCAGGTCTTAAATTCTAGTAAAATATGTGTAAAATCAATTATTGTAAATCAGGTTAAAGAAGGCAGTACCGACTGTCCGTTTTGTTCGGGTAAAGCTGAACAGCAAAAGCATGGCCTTGAATCTATAAAACAAAAATTTGGTGGTTATGAACTTGCCATGATTCCTGTATTTCCTTATCAGATCAGTGGTCCGGAACGACTCGAGGAATACGGTAGAATTTTATTTAATGAACAGACTTATAATCCTCTGGTAGAAAAACAGTCTGTCGGTACAGACTCGGAAGATATGTCTTATGAAAAATTGCTTTCAAAATCATCTGTTCTAATGAAAGATGATGTTTCTCTGTATATTTTCGGTGGCAAAGGCGGAGTGGGTAAAACTACTCTTGCCTCTGCATCCGCTATTGGATTAGCAAAAAAATATCCTTCAAAAAGAGTTCTTATATTTTCCACTGATCCTGCCCATTCCTTATCTGATAGTTTTGGTATATCTATTGGAAATGATCCCGTTACTATTGGAGAATGCGGGAACTTGTCGGCAATAGAAATCGATGCTCCGAAACTGCTTGATGAATTTAAGAGTGTATATATCGATGACATTAGAAACGCACTTAGCAGTTTTGTTAAAACGGGAATGAACTTGAAATTTGATAAAGAAATACTTGAAGAGCTCCTTGTGCTTACCCCCCCGGGTCTGGATGAAATTATGGCGTTTAAAAAAATTATGGAATTTATGGATGAAGACAAATTTGATATATATGTTCTGGATTCAGCGGCTACTGGACATCTACTGAGGTTTTTAGAGATGCCGCATTTAATAAAAGAATGGCTTGGAGAAATCTTTAAACTCCTACTTAAAAATAAAAAAGTAATCCGGCTTGCCGCACTTCAACAGGAGTTGCTTAGTCTCTCAAAGAATACAAAAAAAATACGCGAAATTCTTACTAATTCTAAAAAATCCCGGTTTGTTGCTGTTGCTCTTGCTGAAGTAATGGTTAAAAATGAACTCGATGATCTTCTCAAAAATCTGAAAAAACTTGATGTTACATGCGGACATATCCTGATTAATATGGTTCGACCTGAAACTAACTGTTCTTTTTGTGAATTGAAAAGAAAAGAACAGATTAAAGTTATCAGAGAAATTGTAAATGAAAGAAGTTCTGAATATGGAGTTAGTCAATTATTGCTTTCTCCCGATCCGGTTAACGGAATAAATAACCTGAATGAGTTTTCAAATATAGTGTATGGGTGAAGCCTGCTTTTTACGCATCTTGTTTTCTCCTACACTAGGGTTTTTGAATATTATAAAATTAAAATTTGATATTTTAATAAAGCCGGATTGCATGATCAATATTGGACATTTAACCTTCTTGGTTCCGGTTTCGCTGGTTTGTGTGAAGTGCCTATGTATTTTTGCATAAAACTATGCGGCCCACAGATATTTTATGTTACTACTTTCTGCACTCTGGGTTTTTTCTCTCAAACTCTATCTACTTTGGTTGATATGTTAATAAATATTGATTTAGGTTAATACTCTTCTATACCTTTAAGCTCTACCAAAACAAATGACCCTTATATGGTATTTGGATATCCCAACCATACAAGATCTTGTATCTTTAGAATATTATATAAATACTAACATGTAGTACTTTTAAATGTTTTTTGCAATGCCATCAACTTTAATTGATATACTTATGTAGTATGTATTTGGACTTGCTGTAACATGTATACCATTAATAGTAAACATGATATAGCTTGTTATGTGTGTTTGGCATGAATTCTGCTATATATAATCCTATTAATAAAGGATTTACTCGTTAATTCAGGTTAATAAATTCAGTAACGTTATTGAATTGCCGATTTAAGCAGAAGGAAGTCCAAAAAGTAAGGAGTAAGATCATGGCCGTAGAAAAAACAATTGGTAGTTCCAGTCTCGTAGAAGTTGTAGACAGAATACTTGATAAAGGTATCGTCGTAGACGCATGGGTACGTGTATCATTGGTAGGTATTGAACTTCTTGCAGTTGAAGCTCGTGTCGTTGTCGCTTCAGTAGAAACTTATCTGAAATATGCAGAAGCTATTGGCTTAACAGCAACAGCAGCATAATTGAAGATAATTTAGAGTCAATTTAATTATTTCTTAGTGGATTTACTTGATTCAAAAAAAGTGAATTGTTCTTAAGAAAGCAAAATAAAGGAGTATTATCATGGCCGTAGAAAAAACAATTGGTAGTTCCAGTCTCGTAGAAGTTGTAGACAGAATACTTGACAAAGGTATCGTTGTAGACGCATGGGTACGCGTATCATTGGTAGGTATTGAACTTCTTGCAGTAGAAGCACGTGTTGTTGTAGCTTCAGTAGAAACTTATCTAAAATATGCAGAAGCTATTGGCTTAACAGCAACAGCAGCATAATTGAAGATAATGCAGGAGTTTCTGCCGTGTTGTCCTTTCTTATTGAAACAGATAAGTAAGCATAGTTCGCCGGAAATTCTATTTTTGTGCCCGGATTTAGGAAATACTGGAGACAGAAGACTGAAGACGGAAGACTGAAGACGGAAGAAAACGAGCAACGAAAATATGACTTTAGATAATAAAAAACAATCGTCAGAAAATGCAAACAGCATTGTTGATAAAGGAAAAGAAATGGAAAATCAGGCTGCTGAAAATATGAAGAGCATTGCAGGGGAAGTGCTTCGGTTTTATGAATCAAGTATTGATAAAGTCAGTACTATGGTTAATAGCACAAACCGAATTCTAGGCGAATTCAGGATAGAAAGGGATTCTGCTAATAATACTCTGAAAGATTCACTCGCCAAAGAAAAATCCGTAAGGAAAAAAGACTTCGACAGTATCGTAGATGAAATGATCCCATTTCATGATGAAAAAGAAAAAGAGATAAAAATCACATTAAATGACTTCCTGAATGAACAGAAAAAAGCAGCAGAAACGATCAAGAAAAAATTATCTTCTAATGAAAAAATAAGGATTGATGATTTTAGAGAAATGCTTAATGATATTAATGCGGACAGAGAAAACCGTGAAAAAGAAGTTCAGACAATGCTGCGGGATTTTCAAGCAGAATATAAAATAATGGGAGAAACTCTGCAGAATTTTTTAAAAATGGAGAAATCAGTACGCATTAGAGATGTACGGAATATGATGAAGGACTTCAGAAGAGAACGCCAGGAAAGAAAAGCCGAAATAAAGGATAGAGCTAGAGATTGGAAAGAAACAGCACAGAGACTGGGCAGAGAAAGAGCTGAAAGAAAATTGAAAAAATAGTTACTTGATGCTCGATGTTCGATTCCATAAATTCGAGCATCGAGCATCAAGCAACGAATATATTGAACATTTAAAACTAAACTTAAAATTAAGGAGTATGCAAGATGAAGATTAGCACAGGTTTGGGAGGAATTGCTGAAAGTATCGTGGCATCTTTCGAAAACAGAATAAAAGATATCAATGATATTGTCGAAGAAACCAAAGATATGGCCAAAGATACGGACAAAATGAGAAAGCGGTTCAAGGCTGAACATAAAGAAATGGCTAATGACCAGAAAAAAGACTTTGACAAATTCCGTAAAGATATGGGGAAAAATGAAAATGTCAGGGTTGCGGATTTCAATGTAATGATCGGTGGCATAAAAACAGAAATTACAGACGCTGCTGCTGCTCTGCGCGCAATGCTTGGCGACTCTGAGAAAAACCGTCTTGCAGATTTTAATGATCTTATCTCAAATATTAGGGAGTCTATTGCTGTAGCCGGTAAAGAACTTCGTGCTATGCTTAGTGATTCAGAAAAAAATCGGCATGACTCAGAAAAGACACGAATTTCCGATGTTAATACTTTGATCGCCGATATTAAGAAATCTGTAGCTGATGCTGCTAAAGAACTTCGTGCTATGCTTAATGATTCAGAGTCAACGCGGCTTTCCGGCTTTAAAGAAATGATGGGGGATATTCAGAGCGAAATTACTGATAGCGTGGCTGAACTTAATGCAATGTTAAGTAGTGCAGAGAAAAACCGTCTTGCTGATTTCAATAATATGATGGACAATATTCAGAAAGCAATATCCGACAGCTCTGCCGAACTTCATGCCATGCTAAGTGATTCAGAGAAATTCCGTCTTCAGGATTTCAACGATTTAATTTCCCGTATTCAGAAAGGCATAGTTGACGGTGCTACTGAACTTCGCTCTATGCTTAACGATTCAGAAAAAAACCGGGGGAATTCAGAAAAATTCCGCATGAAGGATTTCAACAACTTTATTTCCCGTATTCAGAGGGAAGTAGCAGATAGCGCGGCGGAGGTTAAGGCTGCGCTTGGCAAAGATGAGAAAATGCGCATGCAGGATTTCAATAAACTTTTGAAAGATATTCAGAATTCAATTAAAACTAATATTCAGGATGTTAATAATATTCAGGAAGGCGCACGAAAACTTATTAATGAATTTTCCTCGGACAGAAAAGCAAACGCTGATGAATGGAATGCTATAATTAATATGATCAGAGGTGGTGGCAAGCCGAAAGCAAAACCGGCTCCACAAAAGCCCAAAAAAGCTGTAAAGTCTAAAGTTGAAGAACCAAAAACCAAAAAAAATCCGGTTGTAGAAAAGAAAGCAGTTAAGGAAAAAGCTGAAGCAGTGCCGATTGTAGAAAAGAAAGCAATTAAGGAAGAAGCTAAAGCAGCACCCGTTGTAGAAAAGCCTAAAGTCGAATATTCAGTAGTTGAGAAAATTGAAGAAAAGCCTGAGAGTGAAACTCTGGTTGTATCGTTGGAAAACAAAATACTTGAGCTTATTGAAAAAAATCCTCACGAAGGACTGAGAGTCGGTGAAATGGAGGAAATCATTAAAGTATCAAAACTTAAGCTGGGGAAAATTGCCAAAGCCATGCTTGATGAAGGAAAAGTAAGAAAAGTTGACGGTAAATATTTCCCGCCGCAGAGCTTTTATGAGAAAAAAAATATTTCAAAAAAACAACAAACTTCCTGATATCATTGGTCTTATAGGGCCTTCTACCCTATAGGACTTGCTCTTTGAAACAGCTCAATGATATAGAAAAACTTAAAAAGAATAGGAACTACAGAAATCACATAAAAATAAGTGTAGTTTGTATGTATTATTACTTAGACAATTTATTTTGTGACTTTTTTGCGTTTTTTGCTTGTCGTGGCGAAGTTCCGCGATAGCGAGAACGAAGACCGGTGGTTAATGATTTTTTTGGGGGGATGATGAAAAAAAAATGTGTTTTCTGTAAAGGAACAGGAAAAGATCAGTTTCGTTTATTGTCTAAATCATCGACCTGTCAGGTTTGTCAAGGTTCTGGGATTGTTGAAGTAAGCGAGCATGCGGTTAAGTGTGTTTATTGCGATGGTGCAGGAGTTTACCCTGGAACCCGCCTAACCTGTACTGTGTGCTTTGGGAAAGGACTTGTTACATTAGGGAAAGGGCAGTTGGTTGTTTGTTCGACCTGTAAAGGTAGCGGACGAGCAGCACACAGTGGCCTTTACTGTTTAAAATGTGGTGGTACTGGAAAGATTAGTAATGAATAAAAATGAAATAGAAAACAAGTATGTTCAAAAAAGATTGAGAGCCTATAGAAAATATATTTCAGCCAGGAATAATTTTATAGAGAAAGAAAAAGGAATTAGAAAAGATTTGGAAGAGTGTAATCGTATTATTAATGATTTAAAAGGTAATTTTGAGTGGTTCGGTTCCATTCCTTAATCTGGTAACTGATAACAATTATAAGGAGATATTATGCAGGCTTTTAAATGCCCTAAATGTGGTGCGTCAACTTCGGGCAATCAGCAGTTCTGTTCAGAATGTGGACAGGCTCTTGATATTAAATGTTCAAATGAGGATTGTGATTTTAGCATACGTCATATGTATATTGATAAATACAAATTCTGTCCAAAATGCAGCAGAAAAATGGTATTGTAATTATTTATTGATATATAAAATATAAATTAAATATAAAAGGTTAATTGAAAAATGATAGATGAAATGTCAACAGTTCTAGAACCAACGCCTATGCAGGATTTCGTGGAAACTCCATATGTAAAAGATATAGCGAATAGAGCACTTTCTTATATTAAAGCCGGCTTTCCTGTGCATTTTAGAGGTATTTCAGGTACAGGTAAAACTACTATGGCCATGCATATTGCAGGCAAGATAATGAAGCCTGTTGTTATGATTCACGGAGATTCGGAATTTACAACATCGGATCTTGTTGGCGGTGAACATGGTTACAGAATGAAAAAAGTTGTGGACAGGTTCGTTTCAAGAGTTCTAAAAGTTGAAGAGAACATGAATAAACAGTGGGTTGATAACAGACTTACAGTTGCCTGCAGATATGGTTTTACACTTCTTTATGATGAATTTACCCGTTCAAGACCCGAGGCTAATAATATTCTTTTGTCTATTCTTCAGGAAGGTATGATGGATATGCCATCCGGTCGTGGCGGAGATGAACAGTATTTGCAGGTGCATCCGGAATTTACGGCTCTTTTTACTTCTAACCCTGAAGAGTATGCCGGTGTTCATAGAAGTCAGGATGCGCTAAGAGACAGAATGATTACAATGGATCTTGACCATTTTGATTTTGAAACGGAACTAGCCATAACCCAGGCAAAATCACATCTGCCAAGAGAACGGGCTGCAATTATTGTAAATATTGTACGAGGTCTTAGAGAATCCGGAAAATGTGAATTTTCACCTACCATCCGTGGCTGTATAATGATCGCCAAAACTATGAAAGTGTTAAAACTTTCACCATTAAATGCTCCTAAAAGATTTTTAATTACCTGTCAGGATATACTTGCATCCGAAACGAGTAGAGTGGGATCAAAAACCAATCAAAATCGTGTGAAAGATATAATTACTTCTCTTGTTAAAGAACAGTTAAAATAAAAAAAGGGATAATGTCGTGAATTGGAAAACATACGATTATAAACATGGAAGAGCTAAAAATTTTAGAATAGGGAAAGTTATTGAAGGCAGTATTTTTAAGTGTGCCTTTTGTGGTGGAACCGGTGTCCTTCCCAATTCTAAAGGGACAAAATGTCATGTATGCCGTGGCAAGGGTGAAATTTCAATTAACGGTCCGGTCGTTGTATGTGCATATTGTAAAGGAATGGGGAATTATCCTTCTAAAACAAATTTGACATGTCCGGCATGCAAGGGAAAAGGCCTTATATCGATAACTCCGCCCGTAGATAGATGTAATGTCTGCAGAGGTTTAGGCAGAGTTCCAGTAGAAACCATGCCATGCCGCACTTGCAAGGGCAGCGGAGTTGTTCATAATAATGATATTATTGAAAGCGAGGAAGAAGATAATGAAGATTATTGAAGTTCGTGAAGTAGTAAAACAATTCTTGAAAGAAAATTTTGGGCAGGATGCTGAAATAATTAAGGTTACAAAAACCGATGAAGGATGGATAAGTGAAGGTGTTATATATGAAGAAAGCGCATTTATCAAATCAGTAGGTCTGCCTACCAAAGTCAAGGATAGAAATGTGTATGTTGTTGAATTAACCGATGATATTGAAATTATTTCATATATGAGAAAAAAAGACGATGAAGAGGAATAGAGAAACGGGGTAAAACTATGTCTAATCAGATTACTCACGGAACTAATGCAACCAACCTGGCTGATATTCTTGAAAGGGTACTGGATAAGGGGATTGTAATAGCCGGAGATATAAAAATACAGATAGCTGATATTGATTTGTTGACTATTAAAATACGTCTTTTGGTGGCATCTGTGGATAAAGCGATGGAAATGGGAATTAACTGGTGGCAGCACGATTCTTTCCTTACTACTTCCGCAAAAGAAAAAGAAATGGAAGAGGAAAATGTGAAATTGAACAAAAGAATAGAGCTTTTGGAAGAAAAAATTAACAGTACTGCATAATAAAGTCTAAAGGAGGTAAAGGTGTCAATACATTCAAAAATCACGGGGATGTCCAGTATAAAAAAAATGAGCTCAATCTCAAAGGGACCGGCTTCTAAAAAAACGGAGAAATCCGAGTTTTTGGAATTGTATATACTAGGTAAGGAAAAAAGCAGACTGGAACAGGAATGTCTGACTATTGATAATAGAAAGCTTGATATTCAGAGAAGAATAGCTGAAATCAACATGCAGTCAGAAAGTTTGATGAAAAGTTGTAAGCTTAAAGAAAATGAAAAAAATCAGATAGTCACTGAATCTGGCGATAAAGTCTGGAAAAAGATGAAAATGTCATATTAAGGAGCTAATTATGAGTGATAAAAAGAAAAAAGACGGCGGAATTAATATAGATCTGGGCCTTGGCGGTTTATTTAACGGAATTGAAAAACTGGTTGACCTTGCGGGTAAACTGCAGGATGCCGGTGGTGAAATAAACAAAGAGGGCAGTATAGACTTAGACGGGCTTAAAAAAGGGATGAAAGGCGTTTACGGCTTTTCTGTAAAAAATGCTACTGGAGGAAAAACCGTCGTGGAACCCTTTGGCAATATCAAAAAAACACCAAAAGGACCTAAAGTTGAAGAAGTTCGGGAACCTATTACAGATGTTTTTGATGAAAAAGACAAAATTATGGTTATTGTTGAAATGCCGGGTGTCGGTAAGAAAGACATTAAACTGGAACTTAAAGGCGATATTTTAGAAATTTCTGCAGAAAACGGTGAAAAAAAATATTCTAAAGAGATTTTGCTTAAAACAAAGTCCCTTAAAGTCGAAAATATGACAAGTTCATATATAAACGGAATACTGGAAATTAATATAAAGAAGTAGGGGAATCAGTGATCAGTGATCGGTGAACTGTAGGGGCGCAATGCTTGCGCCCAATCTGTAACCGGCGAACAGTAGAAACGAAAATTTTTGCGTGTAATTAACGATTGTTGAAAAGAAAACAATTTTGTTTAATATGTCTTATTATGAGTCCTATAGAGCCAATTTCTCCGAGCGATAATATCGTCAGGTAATTTTAAATTAACAATAAGAAGTAAATTATGACTAATAATTTGAAAACATTAAGTTTAAAAGTACAGGAAGCGTTATCAAAGGATGTAGGGAGAGGTATTGCCAGGATAGACCCTAAAGATATGGAAAACCTTGGCTTAAATCTCGGAGATGTAATTGAAATTATGGGAAAAAAAAAGACCGCCGTTAAAATAATGCCATGTTATTCTGAAGATAGGGGAAGAAAAATTATTCAGATTGACGGGATTGTCAGAGAGAATTCAGATGTTGGTCTAGATGACAAGGTTAAAATTACTTCTGCCGAATACTGCCCTGCAAGAAGAATTACACTGGAACCGCTTACAGTTTACAGCAGGCAGAGCAGTTCAGATGATACAAAATATATAGGTTCTCTTATCGAAGGGCTTACGGCTGTAAAAGGCGATATTGTCAGAGCAACCTTATTCGGTTCTAAAAGTCGTGATTTTAAGGTCATAGAAACTGCACCCGACGGGATTATCCAAATAAGCAATTCAACTATGATTAAAATGAAATCCGTTAAGAAGAGCGGCTCTGAAGCAAAAAAAAGATCTTCAACAGTTTCCTATGAAGATATAGGTGGACTTGGCTCTCAGCTTCAGAGGATAAGGGAAATGATAGAGCTTCCTCTCAGGTTTCCACAGGTATTTGAAAGACTTGGAATTGAACCTCCAAAAGGTGTATTTATGTACGGCCCTCCCGGAACGGGCAAAACATTGATCGCCCGTGCTGTCGCACATGAAACAGATGCGTATTTTACCCATATATCCGGGCCGGAAATAATGGGTAAGTTCTATGGTGAAAGCGAAGGCCGTCTCAGAAGTGTCTTTGAAGACGCCCAGAAACACGCACCCGCAATCATTTTTATTGATGAAATAGATGCTATTGCTCCGAAACGTGAAGATATGGGTGGAGAAAAACAGGTTGAAAGACGCGTTGTCGCTCAACTTTTGTCTCTACTTGACGGGCTGGAATCCCGTGGACAGGTTATTGTAATCGGTGCAACAAACATACCAAATACTATTGATCCAGCTTTAAGAAGACCCGGTAGATTCGACAGAGAATTATCTGTTACAATACCTGACAAAAATGGTAGGCTGCAGATTCTGCAAATACATACAAGAGGTATTCCTTTAGCAGAAAGCGTTGATATAAATAGGTTGGCTGAAATAACTCATGGATTTGTTGGCGCGGATCTGGAAGCTCTTGCAAGAGAAGCAGCAATGGTGGCTTTGAGAAAAATTTTCCCAGTAATAGATTTTGAAAAGGCAGATATTCCATATGATGATCTTATGTCACTGGAAATAACTATGGATCACTTTTATGAGGCTATGAAAGAAGTGGAACCCTCAGCAATAAGAGAAGTGTTTGTAGAAGTCCCGGACGTAAAATGGAGTGATGTTGGCGGTGCGGAAAATATTAAAAATGAACTGATAGAAGCCGTGGAATGGCCGCTTAAGTATTCTGATATTTTTGCAAAAGCTAATACATCTCCTCCTAAGGGGATTATTCTGCACGGGATACCCGGAACAGGAAAAACTCTTCTTGCCAAAGCTGTTGCCAATGAAAGCGGTGTTAATTTTATCTCCGTCAAAGGGCCGGAAATTATTAACCGCTACATTGGTGAATCCGAAAGAGGTGTAAGAGAAATATTCAAGAAAGCAAAACAGGCAGCACCTACAATACTATTTCTCGATGAAATAGACAGTCTTGTGCCGAAAAGAGGTTCAAGCTCTACTGATGCACATGTGACAGAACGCGTAATTAGTCAGTTTCTTACTGAAATGGACGGAATTGAAGAACTGAAAGGTGTTTTGGTTCTTGCTGCTACAAATAGAGTTGATCTGATTGATCCGGCACTCCTTAGAAGCGGTAGATTTGACCTTCTGTTTGAAATTCTGCCCCCGGACAGGAAAATACGTGAAGATATATTTAAGATTCATACTAAAAATAAAGCTGTCGCAAAAGATGTGGATCTAAAAAAGTTTTCTGAAATGACAGAAAATATGGTCGGTGCTGATATCGAACTGATTTGTAGAAAAGCATCTATGCTGGCAATACGTGAATTTATTGAAAAACTTCCCAAAAACAGTAAAGCTGAATATTCTGATAAACATTTTTTAATTACAAAAACACACTTTAACGAAGCTTTAAAAATAATAAAAGAACAAAAAAGATAATTAGCCACAAGGGGCGAATAATGATTCGCCCTTATATCGCGTAATACAAAGGTTAATAATAAGGATACTAGAAAAATATGGCGGAAAAAGGAAAATATATTTACGGTATTATATCTGAACAAATAGGTTTGAATGCCTCTAAACTTGAAGCCGAAGGCCTTGAGCTGATATCTCATAAAGATATTCAAGCTGTTGTTAAAGATTTGGAAATAGAAAATAATTTTAACATGACCAAAGAAGAGACAGCTAAAATGCTTGTCCAGCATCAGCAGACGATAGAAAAAATAATGAATATCGGTTGTTCTATTGTTCCCATGAAACTTGGAACTTATGCCGCTGATAAAAATGAAATAGAGAATATTCTGTCTAAAGGATATTCCTTTATTAAAAATATTACAGATGAAGCTACTGGTAAGGTAGAAATTGATATTATCGCATTATGGAGTGATTTTGCTGCGACATTAAAAGAGGTCAGTGAAGAAAAGGAAATTAGCGAGTTTAAACAGAAATTAATGGCAGATCCTACAAAGATAACCATTGAGGACCAGAAACAGATTGGTATTATGATCGGAACGGCTCTTGCCGGGAAAAAGAAAGATTACGCGGATAAAATTCATAAAGCGCTTGCAGGAGTCAGTGTGCACGCAATACCTCATGAAGTAATGAATGATCAGATGTTATTGAATACCGCATTTCTAATAAATAAAAATGAAACAGCACAGTTTGACAGTATGGTTGATGAAGTAAATGCTGAATTTGATGATAAATTGAAGTTCAGGTATGTTGGTCTATTACCATGCTACAGCTTTTATACGCTTGAAGTTGAACATGTCGATTTAGAAGATATAGAATGGGCAAAAGAAAAACTTACACTGAATGATACCGCGGATTTGAAAGAAATTAAAAAAGCCTATAAAGCAGAAGCTATGAAGGTGCATCCGGATAAAAATATTGGTAAAATCGGAGTTGAAGATGAATTTGATGATTTAAATTCAGCATATAAAACAATTTCAGCTTACTGTATTGCATTTGCCGGACAGGGGGAACGCTGTTCATTTAGAAAAAGCGATATTGACAATAACACAGTAATTATAAAATTAAAGGATTAAAATTATATGTATAATAAACTGGGGCTGTATATTTATTGTATTATTCCATTCAACCAGGAAAGAAATTTCGGGCCGATTGGAATTAACGGAGAAGATGTTCTTACTATCGGTTACGAAAACATTGCTATGGTCGTAAGCGGACATCCCATAGGTAAACTTGTAGTTAATAAAGATAATATGCTGACTCATGAAAAAGTTGTTGAAGAAGTAATGAAAGAGTTTGATTGTGTTCTGCCGGTTAGATTCGGAACCGTTGCAGCAAGCGCCGATGAAGTCAGAAATCTTCTTGACAGAAGATTCAGAGAATTCAAAAATGCGTTAAGAGATATGGATCATATGGTAGAACTGAGTGTTAAAGCCAAATGGAAGCATATGGATGTGGTTTTTAAGGAAATTGAAGAAGGGAATAAAGAAATAAGAGCAGCGAAAAAAATTGCAAAAACCAGTAAATCCGGTAATCATGATGATGCTAGGGTTCAAATTGGAAAAATGGTCGAAGAAGCGCTAATTAAGAAAAAGGAAGAAAGTGCTGAAGATATTGTTGACAGGTTGAGAAGAACAAGTTATGACTATAGACTTAATAAAACAACCGGAGATGATATGTTCATGAATGCCGCTTTCCTTGTTGGAAAAGGTAAAGAACTGGAATTTGATTTTATAATGGAAGATATTTCAGAAGAGTTTAAAGACGAGATAGATTTTAAATATTCCGGGCCTTTTCCGGTTTATAATTTTGTTAATATTGCAATTTATCCTGAAGATTGGGAGAAGTAACTAATAATTAAAAGTTAAAAATGATCTGTAGGGGCGCAATGTCTTGCGTCCGATAATGTTGTAGAGACGCAATGTTTGCGTCTGACCACGAGTATCGAACATTGAAAGGAAATTTATGGCCGAAAAAGAAGGAAAATATATTTACTGTATAATAGATTCTAGTTTATCTGAATCCTTCATAAATACAGGGATTGGCGGTAGGGGTGATAATATCTATACTGTTTGTTATAAAAACATAGCAGCAGTGATCAGCAATTCTCCTATTAAGAAGTATAGAGTATCACGTGAAAATATGATGTCTCATGAAAATACTATTGAAGAAGCGATGAAAAGCCATACAATTCTTCCTGTCAAGTTCGGTACCATTACAGAATCAGATAAGGCAATGGAAAATATTTTAGTCAGAGAATATGACAGATTTAATAAAATGCTCAAAAAAATGAAGGATAAAAAAGAACTCGGTCTCAAAGCAATATTAAAAGAGGATGCCATCTATAAACATATACTTGAAAAATATACTGATATTGTAAAGTTTAAAGATATAATTGCTTCCAGACCGCCGGAGAAAACACATTTTCAAAGGGCAAGAATTGGAGAAATGGTCGAAAAAGCACTCGAAAACGAAAAGGCTTTGTATAGAAAGAGAATCTTAAATGCTCTGTCTCCTTTGGCTGAAGATGAGAAAACAAATAAGGAATATGGCGAAAGAATGATTTTAAATGCCGCGTTTCTGGTAAATGATAAAAATGAAGAAAAATTTGATAGTGCCGTTAACAAACTTGATGAAGAGTATGGTGACCTTATAAAATTTAAATATGTGGGCCTGGTTCCGCCTTTTAATTTTGTTAATTTGGTGATAAAGATATAGACTCGATGCATGAAACACCATAATTATCGCAAAGCGATAGTGTTTGGTAGCCCTATGTTTTAACATAGGGAATGAGACAATAAAACAATTTGCACATCAACGAGGTGCTGTAATCTTAGGTGTAATTATGTCCGAAACATTTATCAAATATGATGAGAAATATTGGGATTGAATTTACCGCACTGTGTTGCGGTGCAATCTTGTTTGGATATGCTACTCCGCATTAAAATGTGGGGCTACCAAACATAACCGTTTCACGGTAAAAGAATAATGATATTGAAGCAAAATTGTCGAATATCAAGCATCAAAAAAAGGAACTAAAATGTTTATACTGGATGACATACTGCTTTCTCCGCTAAAAGGATTAACCTGGATAGCAGAGAAAATAAATGAAGTCGCGGAGAAAGAACTGTCTGACGAAGATAGTCTTATGGATAAACTAATGGAATTGCAAATGCGTTTCGAATTGGAGGAGATTGAAGAAGATGAATATAATAAACTTGAAAGCGAATTATTAGAACGCATGGATGCCGCTAGGAAAAAGAATGAAGAAGGAGAGAGTTAATTACGAACGACTCAGGCGATTAAAAATTACGAGCATCTAGCATCGGGAAACGAGCATCGAGTATCTAACAACGAGCATCGAGAAACGAAAAAATGAATGATAAAAAATTACTATATTTATACTGTGTGACAGATAAAGAACCCATGCTTGATAAAGCATCTGAACTGATAGAAAATCTTCATTGTCTCAGCATTGGTGATATGTATGCCGTAGTAAGTGAAGTTTCAAAGGATGACTTTGATAGAGACAATCTGGAGAAAAATATTGCTGACATGGAATGGCTGGAAAAGCATGTTCGTATTCATGAAAGTGTAATTGATGCTGTCATGACCGAAATGGAATTGTCCTTGATACCATTTAAATTTGCAACTGTCTTTTATACAAAGGATTCGCTTGGGTCTTTTATTGCTGATTATTCTGAAACTTTAAAAAAGAACCTGCACTACTTAAGCAATAAAGAAGAGTGGGGGGTAAAAATATTCTTTAATAAAGAACAAATGGAAAAGAGTATTCTTGAAAGCGATCCGGAAGTGAAAGTGCTTGATGAAAAAATAAGTTCAACTTCTCCAGGAAAAGCGTTTTTTCTTAAAAAGAAGAAAACGGAACTGGTGAAAAATTTACTACAAAGCAAAACTAATGAATATGTAAAGGATTGTTATCAGAATTTCAAAAATCTTAGTGCACAAACTAAAATCAATAAAATTCAGCCAAAAGAATTATCTGGTAAAGAAACTGAAATGATTTTGAATGCGGTGTTTTTAGTTAGTGCGGACAATATACCGAATTTTATAAACTGTGTTCTTGATATTAGAAACAGATACAGTAATAAAGGATTTGACATTGACTGTACTGGACCGTGGCCGGCTTATAATTTCTGTAAAATACAGGAAACCACAAAGGGCACATAAAACGCAGAAAGAAAAATGTAGGGGGCAGATCTATGCCTGTCGGGCGTAGCTTTGGCGAAGACTGATGTCTGTTCTAATGTCGCAAATAACCAAAAAAAGCATAAACATGCAAAGAGTAAAACTTTTTTATGCCTTTTGTGTTTTTGTGGTTTAAAAGGATTTTTACTATGGATGACGAGTTTGATGTTGTAACAAAATCCAAAGAAGTGACTCTGTTGGAAATATTGGATCGGGTTCTGGACAAAGGCGTAGTTATTTCCGGGGACATAGTTATTTCTGTAGCGGATGTGGATTTAATTTATCTGGGACTGAAAGTGATGCTTAGTTCCGTTGAAACAATGGAGCGTTTAAGAGGCGGACCTATGGAGGAAATGGGAGGAGAATCAATATAAAACATGAATATTTCATCAAAGATATACGTTTTTGGTATTGTTGATTCAAATAATATTAATTCAATATCCCTTCCGTGTGGTTTCGAAAGTAATTCGATTTACTGTATCCCACTTCATGACATAGGTATTGTTGTATGCGATTTCTCTGGTAAAATTTCTGATGTAAAAAATGGAGTACTGGTTCACGAAAAAATTATAGAATTATTGATGAACAGTTATACCGTTCTACCAATGAGATTTCAAACGGCTTTCAGTTGTTACGAAAAAACAGTATCAGAACTTTCGAAGCTGTACAACGACTTTAAAGATAATCTTGCAAGACTTTCGCATAAATTTGAATTTGGAATAAAAGTATTATGGCCTGCCGATAAAATACAGGAAAATTTATTAAAAGACAATAAGGAAACAGAGACAAAGGCTATTTTGGGTGTTTCCCCAGCTAAAGACTATTTAAAAAAAAGATATAAGAACTATAAAATAAATGAAATATTAAAACAAAAAGCTAAAATTCTTGTAGATGAAATAGATGAATACTTCACTGATATCGCTATTGAAAAAAAGCTTAGGATTCTACAAACAGATAGGTTGCTTGTAAATGCCGCTTATCTTGTTGACAAATCTCAAAAAGACAAAATCTTTGAAATATTTACACGATTAAAAAAAGATTTTAATGATCTGGAATTCCTGTTCAGCGGTCCCTGGCCGGCATATAATTTTATAAAGATGAAAAAGAAAGATGCTTGATGTCAGATGCCGGATGCTTGATACTCGCTTGCGCGACGACTTGTCTCTAATGTGTTAAAATAATAAGGTGTAAAAATGACCGAGAAGAAAAAAAATGATGGTTTAGCAGAGGAAATACTTGATAATATTCCCGGACTGGGTGGGTTGTTTAAAACTCTGAAGAAATCACCGGCTTTTAAAGAAAAAATGGAAGAGATTAATGATGAACTGGAACGTAAGATAAAAGAAACACCTTTGAAAAAAAGCGATGTAAATACATCATTCGGTTTTTCTATGGGGTCTCCCGGCGGTACCAGATCAGGTGGAACTCGTGAAAAACCTTTTAAGGCACATAAGTCGATGGCAAAAAAGACAGAACCCAGGAAACAGAAAGAATGGCCCGCTGATATTTTTGATGAAGAAGACCATATTAAAATAATAGTTGAAATGCCGGGTGTTGATGAGAAAGAAATTAAAACTAATTTAGAAAATGATGTTATTACTATCTCTTCACTAAGTGTTAAACGTAAATATAGCCATAACCTGAAACTTCCCTGTTCTCCAAAAGGAAATTTAACTAAAAGTTATAAAAATGGTATATTGGAAATAAATATAATGAAATTGTAACCACAAAACACACATAAAACACATTTCATTTAAACAACTAATTAAAAAATAAATTTATGTATTTTGCGCTTATTACGAATTTCTCGTATCCAGCATCGAGTATCGAGTACAGAAAGGTTTTTTACTATGTTAAATACATTTTCAGATTCACCGGAAGATTTTATCGAAGAAATAGAAAAGATACAGAGTGTTCTTCCTGCAAAAATTGATGCTAATCCGGAAAATGTTGAAAAAGGCTTGGCAAAGCTTGTACTGACTATTATTGAATTACTCAGGAAGCTTATGGAAAAACAGAGCATGAGAAGAATTGAAGGGGACTCACTTACAGAGGAAGAAATTGAGCGGCTTGGAGAAACATTGATGAAACTCGAAGAGAAAATGGAAGAGTTAAAAGGGATTTTCGGTCTTGAGGACGAAGAACTTAATCTCAACCTCGGCCCGCTCGGAGATCTAATGTAAAGAAGAAGGGATTTTATGCGTAAACTCATATATATTCCAATAGTTCATACTGAAGATGATATGGGCTCTATGGCCGAATTTGTTAAGAAAGAATATAGAAGAAAATATAGCCGTAAACAATGGAATCAGCATAAAAAAACGGTTAATGAATTATGGAATGAAATCCGGAAAAAGGTTCTTGGTTTGAATTTGAATTGGGAAAAAGTCCGTATTTATCAGGACGGGCTGCCTGTTTGTGGAAAAGAGCAGGATATTGTGAAAACTCTCGCAGAAAAAGGACTTCTAAATCATAAGCTTATTATAGAGCTGCAGGAAAAAGGGGCGGTGATTGAAGGAACAGAAAATCCGGAATTGCTCCTTGCCGAATATAATTCTATAATGATGATTGTACAGGCTAAAAATCTTGCCGAACGTGACAGATTAATTAAAAAGTACAACAAAGTATCAAGTGAACTCTTATTTAAAAGAGATCACTTTATCGCGGATAGAATAGATAATACGTTAAAAAAAGGAGAGACAGGAATTCTTTTTCTGGGATTAATGCATCAGGCAAATAAACTAATAGAAGAAAATATTAAAGTAGAATATCTGGAGGTTTAAAATGAATGATGAAATACAATGCAGAAATTTTCTTCAGCATGAGAACAGAATTGAATCTTTGACTCAGGAAATAAATTCATACGAGAAATTAAGCGAAAAAGGCTCGGTAGCCAATGAATTGTGTGAGGAAGCCGAAAATTTACTGAATTGTGAAGATTATAATGAAAAAGAATCTGACTGTATAAATTGTCATACTATCTCCACTTTGAGAAAGAGAACGGCCGGGCTTGTTTCGAAGGCAAGTATTGTTTTGGATCATAATTAAAGCTGAACTTTTTAAGACTAGAGACTGAAAACCAGGTGTGCTGGGGCGTAGTTTGAAGAACAAAGCCTGGAGACCTAAGAAAAGTTTTATAAAAAGAAAAACACATGCGTCGCTCTTCGAGCATGCAGGCCAGGCAAAAAAGTCTACGACCTAAAATTTTAGTTTCGCTAGAGGGAAATTATGTATAACGAAAAAATTTTAATAGTGGATGATAGTTCCACACAGGCATCAAAATTTAAGGCCATTCTCGAAGATGCAGGATACTCTGCTGATATTGCAAACGACGGTGTTGAGGCTATGAATTATCTGAATAGCGGTAATCCTTTCCCTAATCTTATATTGAGTGATATAGTTATGCCTAACATGGATGGTTTTGAGTTATGCGCCAAAGTCAAGAAAACCTATAATCATATCCCTGTTATAATTCTCACAGTTCATAACGATGAAAAAAACCTGCAGAAAGCTTTTAACGCGGGTGCTGTGGATTATCTTGGAATACCGTTTTCAAAAACGGAACTGTTTGTCAGGATTAATAATGTCTTGGAAAGTGCAAAAAGGAAGACATATTTAGAAGAATTCATTGATACTATGGGAGATGGATTCTGGGTAATTAATGAGCGTGGAGAATCTGTCGATGTTAACTCTTCCCTGTTGAAAATGCTGGGATATTCAAGAA
>Ga0207996_1001136_pt1 | contig 19708 bp, 28 predicted proteins | sample AntAceMetag02UKG_FD_184773 | JGI IMG/M metagenome (GOLD analysis project Ga0207996, IMG submission 184773) | Saline lake microbial communities from Ace Lake, Antarctica - Antarctic Ace Lake Metagenome 02UKG (SPAdes) (version 2) | ecosystem: Environmental > Aquatic > Non-marine Saline and...
TTTTGTTTAATCGAATAATTTTCAAATATCCCAGGGTATCCTCAGCAGTTTTCTTTAACAAAGGCAACCCTAGTCCAACTCTTCTGGTTTTTCTTGTAGTAACAAACGGATCGATTACATCCGCGATTTCTATTCCCGGTCCACTATCGATGATTTGACAAAAAAACTTTTTTTTATTAAATGAAATTTTTACTTGTACTTCACTTGCTCCTGCTTTTGCAGAATTTTCCAAAATATCAAATAAGTGATCAGCGATATTTTTCATATTTTTTATTTTCCAAATACTTTTTTAATGAGAAAAAATCTTTTATTTCCTCGTGATTCGTTTCCATAAAAAAATTACCAATATCATCTAAAAAATGACTGTCTGAACCACTGATTACCGGAAACCCCTGTAAAGAATCTCCAAATTGATAATTTTTTTTCTTCCAATTGTATTTAGAAATCTCTACTGCATCGTAATCAGCTTGAGAGTCTAAAAACCCGAGTTGGCTAATTAAACTAAAACGCGCTCTCTCCAAGTGAGCGGGAACCGCTATTCCTCCTTGTTGATGAATAAAGCGAATCAGGCTTTCTAAGTCTTCTTTTAAAGAATTTTGCCTTAATGCCTGGTCAATCCGTTCTAATTGTCCATCAAGATCATAGACCAATTGATATCCAAAAAAAGACGGTCTGTTCTCTAATTTTGGTAAACTATTTTTAATTTTTTCTCCTATTTTCCATAAACTTTCTATATCTGGAAAATAAACTAACAGGTGAACTTCTTCTTTGGTGGTCAGTTTTACTCCCAAGACCACTTGAATCGATTTTCCTTTGCTCAACTGATAAGCTAATATGTCATGATCAATTGCTTCATGATCTGTAATTGCAATCAGATTTACTTTTTTCTTTTCCGCCTGCTCCAAAATAAGATACGGTGATAATACATCATCTCCACAAGCAGAAAGAGCAGAATGTATGTGCAAATCAATTTTTCTCAGTTTCCGCCTCCAACATTGAATATATTTCTCCTGATACAGTAAAAGAATCTTTGCGGGTTCGAAATAGATTTATCTTCTCTTCTTTTGCTTTTTCAATGACTTCCTGATGAATTGATACATTATTTGTAAAAATTATGGCTTTAATATCCTTGATTAATGCAACTGCTATACTATTCTTATGGGCTTGAATAGTAATCCAAATACTCTCAGACTGAGCGTTAGCCATTACGTCAGACATTAAATCCCCACTATACCCATTATTAACTTCATGATCAGCAGTAAAAACAACTTTTTTTAATTTGCATCTTTCGATTATCTCGCTTATTTTCATTTTTTACTCCTAAATTTATAATTGCTTTCAGATGTGTCCCACTCTTTAAGGAAGATTGAATTTCATATTTTTCAGCAAAATTCTTTATATTTAGAAGACCCTTTCCTGCTCCAAAACCTAAAGCTCTTACTTTTTTTGAAACGGTTGTAAATTCCGACGTTAATGCTAAATCAATATCCGGGATGCCCGTACCTTTATCTTGAGCACAAATAATTGCATTATTTTTATCATTAATTTCCATAGTTATAATGCCAACTAAAGAATGAATGCAGATATTCATTCCGGCTTCATAACAAATAATAGCAATCCTACGAACAATATCTCTATCAATTCCTAATCCTGTGAAGTATTTTTGGTAATACTACCGTTTCCCCGGTACAGTTGAAATCATCCCCATTTCCTTCAAATTTAAAATATTTCTTGGGAGTATTTTTAATAAAATCGGATGATATTTTTGAGTTTTTCGATTCTTTCTTTTCAACTTTTCCAGCAATGGATTGAGTTACTTCTAATAATTTATTTGAAATATCACTAAGAGTAACTATTTCTACAATCTTTTTACTATGTAAAAATTCAGTAAACGGGAATCTACCTACAGAATATTTTTCGAATTTTTGAATAGCTGAAATAATTGAAAAATTTTGAGGCACAGTTATAACTTCTCGTGTCATATAATTCTCAATATTTTCATTGATATAGTTTTTATCGAAGGCTGTAATCACATCATCAGTACTGATAATTCCAATAATATTTTTATGTGTATTAAGAATAGGAACTCCGGAAATTTTTTTTTCTTTAAGTTTTAACTGAATTTCTCTAAAAGTGGCATTTCTTCCATAAAAAATAAACTTTTTAGTCATAGTTTCTTTAATTTTAATTTCATATATTAACTCATTAACTAGAGATACTTTTTCTTTAGAATAACTGGTTTTCATCTTTCTTTACTTTATTTAATCCTTCAACAATTTTTTTACAAGATTCAAACATTAATTTTTCAGTTCTTAATATGGGAATAAGGTGAGATTTGGCTAGGCCTAATGCTTCTTGAGGAGGATATTTCCCTCTAACAAAAAGAATTGCAATGGCGCCGGTTAATTCAGCCGTGCGAACAACTTGGGGAGAGGTTAATCCGGTTAGAAGAAAATAGCCTTCTTTTGTAAAAGTTAAAATATCGCTTAGGAGATTACTGGCAGCAAATTCTGTTATTTCCTGGTCAAGAAGATTTTCACCGAATAATACTTCTGCACCCAGTATTTTTGTTACCTCACTGATTTTCACGTGTGTCCTTTCGCAATTTACGAATTACTTCTAATGAATTATTTCACGGTATTTTGTATGGTTACTCAATTCTCTTATTACATTGTGAAATATATCACTAATGTTCCAAGGAATTTTAACATATTTTTTAATTAACTGTCAACCCTTTTCAATAAAACATTTTTTAAAAATTATCAAATAGATAATACCCGCTTTATTATAACTATTACAAGTTCAAATCACAAACTTTACTCGCCCTGTTTTTTTTCTCTTCTTGCTATTGGAAAAGTATCTTCGAATCACTTCTTCCCTTATCCCTACCGTAGAGAAAAAATACCCTTTTCCCCAAATACCTTTTTATAGAAAGCAAACTTTCTACTTAGAGATCTACTGGTATGAGCCGCTCTGCATCCTTTTAACCATTTATTGTAATGAAGCAGCTCACATTTCACGTAGAGAATTATAACAAAAATTTTAATCAAAAGTGGAATTAGATGTGAAAATTTTTCAATAATATATAATAATTTTAATTATTTATTAAGTGAAGTTTGTTGCTGGATATAGGGGTAATATGGTTACAAAAAACAACGTCCAATACTATTTATTGGATTGTATGCCTGTAGGAATAAATTTACTTTTTTAAGATGAATTCCTTAGATATTTTTATTACACTAGTAATTTATTCAAAAAGAAAGATAATAGGATAATCTCTCTAACTCAATAGATAAATCAACATTATTTATTCGTATTCCAGTAGGTATCTGAAGGCAGATTGGTGCAAAATTTAAAATGGATTTAATCCCTGCCTTAATTACTCTATTCACAATTTCCTGAGCAGAATCCGCAGGAACTGCTACTGCGGCAATTTTAATGTTCCATTTCTCAATATATTTTTCCATATCTTCTATATTATAAATAAAAATACCATTTACTGTTTTACCAATTTTTTGGGGATTATTATCAAAAATACCTTTTACAAAAAACCCTCTTTTTTTAAAACCTTTATATTCACCTAAAGCTTTTCCTAAATTTCCCGCACCAATAATTAAGATATTTAATTCTCTATCAAATCCTAAAATTTTTCTTAATGCCTCGCATAGATGATCGATGGGATATCCAATCCCTCTTCTACCAAATTCTCCAAAATAGGCAAGGTCTTTACGAACTTGTGTTGAATTAATCCCAGTTATCAGGCTGATCTTATTCGAAGAAATAGTTTTTAAACGTTTCCCTTCATGAGTTTCGACCCATCTTTCTAAGCATCTATAATAAATAGATAAACGATTAATAGTAATAGGGGGGATTTTTGAATTTTTATACTTTTTTTTGTTCATCTATGTTTTTCCTACTTACTGGTAATGAAAGTGGGGTAACCTAAAGCTTTAATTTTTGGAACAATCTCTCCAGCTCCTTTGTAGGTTTCAAACTCCTCCACCTGTACTTTGTATAAGTTTGTTCCTTTGACCACAAAAGTTTTATAACCTACTTTTTCGATTTCATTTGCTAATCTTTGTGCATTCTTTTCGCTGGAAAATGCTCCTACCTGAATAGTATATAGCTTTTCTTGCTTGGCTTTTTCAGAATCGCTGGTAAGTTTTTTATTCGAAGTTGTTTTAACTGGAGAAATGGTGAGCGAATCAGAAGAAGATTCTTTTATTTCCGGTTCAATAGCTTCAGGAATAATTTCCATTTTCGGTTCAACTGTTTTTTCTTCTTTAGTCGTATTTGCTTCAACGGAAATCTCTGGGGAGCTTTCTTCTACTGGAATCTTAGCAACAGCTGATGTTTCTTTTTCTTCTTTCTGGGTAATTTGAGTTTCAGGAGGAATATAACTTTTTTCCCTGGCTAAATAAAATGCAATACTCAGTATGATAATTGCTCCGATTAAAATAATTAAAGTTTCTAAATTGCTTCTGCTTTTTCTTTTATATATTCTACTTGCTTTTCTCATATTTTCTTTCACTCCTATCTTTACTTCTACATAGATAAAAGTCTAATATATTAATAACAAACCACATATTATAATTCTATAATAAATTACAAAAATCCTTTTTTTCAATTTATTTTTTTTAATTATGTAATTTGTTAAATCTTTTTTATTATGATAGCATAAAATAGTATTAGCGTACAGAGTTTAGCGTATAGAAAAAGAATAAAATCCAAATAACCCAATAGAATATAAAATAATATATAGCGAGAAACTAAAAATATAAAACAAAATTCGCATCTCGTGACGATCATTAGCCGGTTAACCAATTTATCAGTTACCCGGTTGAATAATTAAAATCAAGTTTATAAAGTGTACCAACTAACTCTCGTCTTGTAACTAAAAACCTGTATTTAAAATTAACAACTAAATTTAACTGGCAAACCGGGTAACTGGGTAACCAAAAACTAATTTAAAGGGGAAGATATGAACTTAAAAAAATATATTTTGATGGGTGTTGGGAATATACTTAGAGGAGATGATGGAATTGGCTCAATCATTGCTAAAACATTCAAGGATGATGATTGGCTGTCTCTTGATTGCGGTGTGATACCTGAAAATTATACATCAATTATCAAAAAAAATAAGCCCAGACTACTCGTCATCCTAGACGTAGTAGAAATGGACCTGAAACCAGGCAATTTAAGAATAATATCTCCGGATAAAATTAGCGCTCTGCATTTAACTACTCACAGCATGCCTCTATCATTTTTAATATCTTACCTAAAAGAGTATACTGAAAAAATTATTTTTATTGGTATTCAACCAAAAACAATTGACTTTTCAGATTCAATTAGCCCGGAAGTTTTAATAAGTAAAGATGCCGTTTTGAAAATATTGAAAAATAAACTTTTTCATGAGATTGAAAAATTGTAGAAAAAAGGATCAGAGCTAGTATCCATTACTTTTTATAATGCGTAATGAAATCTTATCTCTAATCCTTATGACAATGTTAATTTCTTATTCCTAGTCAACGATTAAATCATCAGAATTTCTATCAGTTGAAGCAATAAGAAACTCTTCACTCATGTGTAAACAATTTTTCGGACATATATCATTGCATTGGGAACAAAAGATACAATGGTCTACATGTATTTTAATCTTTTTTGTTTCAGGTATGAATTCAATCGCATTAGCAGGACATACCTTTAAACACAATTTACATCCGATACATTTGTCCCGGTCATACACAATCTTTCCCCTAAAGTTTTTGGGAACACCGACTGGTGGATTAATTTTTACTTCTCCCTTTTCAACCTTTTTTAACAATTCTATAACTGAATCAGGACAATAAGTCACCGGAAAAACGTTCGTTGCCGGCTTTTTAAATAACTGTCTTAATAATTCAAATCCCATTGGTGTTGCCATATTAATTCACCTCACAATATTAGTGTATCTAGTACTATTAATGCCAATCCTAATAATCCTATCAAGGATACAGGTACCCAATAACCATAAGCAACCTGGTCAATTTTCAAACGCGCCGCAGCTACTCTGATAAATGTAACTTCGAAGAACATAACTACAAGTATCTTTAACAGAAAAAATATTGAATCAATTAAAAACGCGAAAATTCCGGTCATCGAAAATAAGGGTGAAATATTGTAAGGAAAAAACAATATAACTGTAAGAGCTGTCATTACAATCATTTTAACTGCATCAGTTAAACCAAACATTGCCAGATTTCTTCCCGAATATTCCACTAATATTCCGCCGGCTAATTCTGTTTCTGCTTCCGGAGCGTCAAAAGGTATTTTTGAAAGTTCTCCTGGTGTAACGATTGCCATCGTAAAGAGTAACAAAATGGAACCGATAAATCCGAGAGGCCCTACCACTCCCCAAATTGGATGTGTATTTATAAAAGCCAGGGATAAAACATGGCTTTGCGGATAAACCTGGCTTAATTTCCAGGCAATTGCAACGACAGTTGTTACTAATGGAACCTCATAACTCATCATCATAACCATTTCTCTTTGTGCGCCAATATTAGCATATGGAGACCCGGATGCGAAACCTCCGATGACCATTCCTATTGCCGGTAATGTCAAAAGATACACAACCAGAATAATATCTCCAAAGCCACTTAATAATGGTCGTACATTTCCAAAAGGAAGATAGAATAGTATAGTAATGGATGCAACCAGGCTCATCACCGGTACACCGTTAAATATCCAGGGAACTGCATTTTCCGGAACAATATTTTCCTTTATCATTAATTTAAAGAAATCCAAAAACGGTTGCCTAATCGGAGGACCAACCCTTGCTTGCATTCTTGCAGCTAATTTCCTATCAATGCCTTTATAGAATAATCCAAGTACAACTCCTAAAAACGCAATGATAATTGCCCCTATTATTTTTCCTATGATTCCTAATAAACTTATAATAGTCATGGAGTCATCCTCCTCGTTTTTTGAACACTCAATTTATGTAAATCCTGTTTAGTCAATACACTCTTTTTTCCGTTTGATTTATCTAAAATAGTTACTCTGTCCATGCAGGCTATACAAGGATCAATAGATGCAATAACAATGGGAATATCAGCAATCTGCTGTCCCATTAACATAGGAACCCAGGTCATCAAGTTATTATACGTGGGAGCTCTAGCTTTCCATGCTTCCGGCGGTTCAGCTTCTTCTAATTTTACAACATGAATACATTCACCCCGTGGGGCTTCATGTCTTCCAATTCCCCTACCTTTGGCCTTTTTTAATTGATTTAGTAATTTAACCAGTTTTTTTTCTGCAACTATTTCTCCAGCAGGAAGATTATCTAAGCATTGCTCGATTATCTCCAATGATTGAACCAATTCTAATAATCGAACTATAATCCTATCATATACATCACCAACTATTTTCCCGGTAAAAACATCGGGAGTGATAGCTTTAACATTTAAATCAGCATAGGCAGAATAAGGTTGATCCTGTCTTACATCTTTTTTTATACCCGAAGCTCGTGCAGTTGGACCAACAGCACATAATCTAAGAGCATCTTCTTCGGTTAAAATGCCTACATTTTTTGTTCTTAATGCTATTGTCGGATCGTTTAAAAAAATATCTTCAATTTTTCCATAAACTTCTCTGTAATAATCTACCGCTTTTCTTATAGCGGAAACTTGCTCTAAAGAAAAATCTCGTCTTACTCCTCCTATCATAAACATCCCATAATTAACTCGATTTCCAGTAAGTATCTCTAAAGTATCCATTACAACTTCCCTTGCTTTCCAGGAAAGATATAAAACTGAGTCAAATCCCAATTCATGAGCAGCAACTCCTGCCCACAAAATGTGAGATTGAATTCTTTCTAATTCAGCAATGATTGTTCTAATATACTGAGCTCTTTCGGGCACTTCGATACCGGCAGCATTTTCTACAGCCATAGAAAAAGCAAATGGATGAGAGGCCGAACAAATACCGCATATCCTCTCAGCCAGATATATAATTTGGATAGGGTTCCTCTGCATGCCCATAAACTCTATACCACGATGATTATCTCCCGGAGCTAAATATACTTCTTCTATTTGCTCTCCATGTATTTTAAAATTAAAGGTCATCGGTTCCTTCAATGAAGGATGAACCGGACCTATAGGAACCGAATAAGTCATTTTACTCAACTTTTTTCACCTCTTCTTTTCTCTTTACGATGTTTTCGCCTACATAATTTCCATTTTTACTTAAAGGATAAATACCTTTTTCATCTTTTCTGAAAGGATAAATATCTTTTGCAAAATTCTCCGGTAAAAATAAATTGGGCGAATCAGGCAATCCTTCTACTTTTATCCCAAACATTTCCTTTATTTCTCTTTCAGCAGTCTGCGTTCCAGGGATTATATCGGTAAGTGTGGGCACTTTAAGATCTTTTTTAGGCACCAAAGTAATTATATTTACAAGTATTTCTTTGAATCTCTCTCCGTAATAAAGTGAAAAATGATAGACTAATTCAATCTCTTCACCTAAATCATTTCCTGAAATGATTGCAAAATGAGGAAATTGAATAGTACTTAAAAGTCTTACAGCTTCTTTAATATGATTTAATTTTAGAGTGAGCCATACGGAAGAATAACTATTCTTTTTCATTCCTTCTATTTTAGTTTCAATTGTACTTTCAGTTATTGAATCACCAAATTTTTCTTTAAATAATTCTACAATTTCTTCTGGTTTCAATATTTCCATTCCCTTACCACCTTATATTTTTGATGTATCATACTATTCCATAGTTGATATCATTTTGCCGGAGCTACTTTCATGCTTTCTCTAAGTTTTTCAAGTTTTACCCAAGCTTGTAGTACACCATTTATTATATTTTCAGGTCGAACGGGACATCCCGGAACGTAAACATCAACTGGAATTATTTTATCCACCGAACCTCTTAAAATATAAGAATTATGAAAAACTCCACCGCTTGTTCCACATGTTCCCACAACTATTACCATCTTTGGATCAGGAGTTTGCTCATAGACACGCCTCGCCGGACCTGCCATTTTTTCAGTAACAGGTCCAGTTATTAATAATACATCAGCATGTTTAGGGCTACCTACGAGTTTAATTCCGAATCTTTCAAAATCATAACGAGGTGTTAACCCTGCTACAATTTCAATATCACAACCATTACAAGAACCTGTATTTAGGTGAAATACCCATAATGATTTTTTAAAATATTTATTTAATTTCACAATCAACTCACTCCTATTATAATTAATACGATTACAGTTACTGTGATTATCCAGCTACTGAAGTCATTGATATTTCCGGTGTGCATTTCGATCAAGGGTTTATAATATCCTTTTAATGCCTCAGTAAATCCCCAGTAAATATGACTAGCACTCAGATGGGAACCTTCCTTGCTTTCTTCGGGATGACCAGAAATAAAAGGTTTGACCTGCTCTGTATCCTTTTTGTAACTGTCTTCACCTTTATTTCTTACATAGACAACAATACTGCCAATTATTAATACAACAATCACCCAAATGATAGCACTCCAAAAGCCACTTCCTGTTTCTAATAATCCAAACATGTTACATTCCTCCTAATACTGTTCCGGTATATTTAACTTGTTCTACCAATGCCATTACTGCAGGATGTACTAAATTTTTAACAATTAAATCCGGAAACAATCCAAAAACTATGATAATGCATGACAAAATTGCCATAGAAAAAACCATGCTTCGAGGAACTTCCTGTACATCTTTAAATTGAGGTAGTTTTGGTCCTAAAAACGCACTATGGAATACTTTCACAAATGATGCCAAAGTCAAAATACTTACCACCATTGCTATAATGGAAAGTAATGGATTAAATTTATAAACTGATTCGTAAATTAATAACTTGGAAGCAAAGCCATTAAATGGTGGAAGACCTGCAATAGCTGCTGCCCCAACAATAAAGAAAATTGTCGTATACTTCATCGAATGAGCCAAACCTCCCATTTTATTGAGGTTTCTTGTACCAGTTCTAAAAAATAGTGCTCCAGCAGTTAAAAACAATAAACCTTTATACATGGCATGGTTCATGATATGAAATATACCACCTTCGAATGCAGTAATACCGTAGTCCTTTAGCGCAATCGGATTAGATAACACCGCCAATCCAACACCAACGCCAAGGAGCATATATCCGGTTTGAGAGACAGCATGATATGCCATCAACCTCTTTATATCTTTCTGGACAATAGCCATGGTAACACCGATAAACATTGATAAAACACCAAATATAATAATTATCCAACCTACGGCAAGTGTATTCATATGTACATTATATAAAGAAAATATAATTCTAAATAAAGCATATAAACTTGCCTGGCTGGCGGCAACCAATATCATTGTAATTGGAGCGGGAGCTTCTGAATAGGCATCAGGAGTCCACATATGCATAGGCACTGCTCCTGATTTCATAGCAAATACAGATAGTAGTAAGGCCAATGCAATTTTATCTAATTGAGAATATTTTATCATATTAGCCAAAGCAGCTATGTTTAAGAGGTCGTACTCCCCATAAAAAATACCAATAGCAAACAAAACAAACAATGCTGATATGGTACTGACAATCATATACTTAAACCCGGCTTCTGCAGGTTCCCCAAAATCTGTTCCTCGATAAGCTATTAAAGCAACGGAGGCAATGGAAGCAATCTCCAGGAATACAAATAAATTAAATAAATCTCCTGTGAATTCCATTCCAAACATTCCCACCGTTAAAAGAAGTAAAAGAGAATAGAATTTATCCATACCTTCTCTTTTTCTTATAAAGGCCAAAGAATAAACCGCCCCTAAAAACGATACCATCGCCGTAATTAAGCCCATGAATATTCCCATTGCATCAATCTGGAACATAATTCTTATAGGAATTTTTAATCCCGTAGGTAAGGTTAATGAGGAAGATTTTGCTCCAAAAACATATACCTGAGGACCGACCGATATAATCTTCACAGCTAATAAAATAGTAAGTACCAAACTAATCAGAAGAACAAATACTGCAAAAATACCAACCGTTTTTTTATTTATTCTACTAATAAGAGGAATTAAAAATGCTGCAAGTAAAGGTAAAGCTAATATTAAAATTGGACTATTGTTTAATAAAATACTCATCCTCTTAACCTCCTTACCTCATCTGTATCTAATGTGCCATAATGTTTATATATCATCATCGCAACGGATAATATAAGTGCTGTAGTGGCAATTCCTATAACAATACTGGTAAGAGTTAGTGCTTGGGGAGTTGGTAATACCATACTTTGCCCGGAAGGTGCCATGGTATAAATAGGCGCAATAGCCCCTTTTCTATATCCCAGGGTAATTAAAAACAAGTTAACTCCATTTTCAATTAAACATACTCCAATAGCAATTTTAATTAAATTCTTTTTATACATAAGTGTATAAACTCCTAATCCAACAAACAAACCTACTGCAATATAAGGTAAATTATCTATCATTTTATGAATTCTCCTTCTTCTTGGTAAATTCCGCTGCTTTAGCCATAATTAACACAATAACTCCCAGAGCAGACAAGACTTCCAATCCAACTGCGATATTCATCAAAGGAATTAATCCTCCCGTATTCATGTCTCCAGGATTAATCCCAATTACAGCTGTATTGCCAAACCAATTTCCGCTATTGGCTAAAAAATTATAAAAAAAGGTAATTCCCAATCCAGAAAATGCCAAAAGAATAAATAAGGTCAATCCGAAACTCTCAAACAAAGATAAAATATCTTTTTTAAGGAATTTTTGTGAATTGATAGTGCCATAAGAAACCAGAATTAATGCAAAAGCTGAAGCAGCAACAGCTCCTCCCTGAAAGCCTCCTCCCGGAGTAAGGTGACCATGCACTATGATATAGAATCCAAAAATTATAATAAAACCATATACAAAATTTGCAACAGTTCTAACTATTTTAGACATTTCATTCATTATTTTACCCCCCTGAATAATGCTACAATTCCAACCACTGCAGTAAATAAAACGGTGGCTTCTCCTAATGTATCAAATCCCCTATAGTCAAACACAATGGATGTTACCACATTATTTGAACCAGTTTCCTTCTGGGCATTTTCAATGAAATAATCATCCATTTCGCTAATAACCGGGTCTCCAAAAGACCTCATATTAATCGCGCTAAACATCAAGAAAGAAAAGAATATTAAAAAAGCAATTGCAAAAATTATTTTTTTCATTGTATCCCCCTATCTGGTTCCTCTAATTGCAAATATAAAAATTGCCATCGTTAATGCTGCTCCAATAGCAGCTTCCGCTATCGCTACATCGGGTGCTTGTAATAAATAAAATTCCAGCGAAAGAAGTAAACTGGCTACTGACAGAGCAATAATTGAAGATAACAGATTTTTATATACCACTGCTAAAAAAGCAGAAATTATCATTATCACCAAAGTGGATATCTGAATTATTTCATAAAAGTAACTCATTTCAATTTCGCCTCCTTTAGCTGATCTATTACAGCCTGCTTTGGCATTATTCCGCTACGATACGCTGCTCGAGCAATTGCATGAGCACCTGTTGGATTAGTAATGATTAAACAAAATAATGCAACTATAGTATGAAGAGCAAGGACACCGAATTTTGAGTCCCCAATCGCATTCCACTGGTAAAAACCAAATACTATGACTGCCAAGCTGGTAAATATTGAACCAAAAGTTGTGGCTTTTGTCGCTGCGTGAAGTCTTGTATATACATCCGGAAATCTCAAAAGACCAACTGAACCCAAACAATTAAATACAACACCTATCGTTAAAAATATATACAGAAAAGTTATCAATAATCCCATTATTCTTTTGGCCCTCCTTCCAAGTATTTAGCAACATACAAAGTACCAATATAAGATAGTAATGCGTAGACAATCGCTACATCTATATAGATCACTTCTTCGAAAGCGGCACCTACAAGAATCATTCCGGCAACAACTAAAGTATTTATTGTGTCAAGCGCTACTATTCTATCGGGAACAGTAGGCCCCAAAATAAGCCTGATTAAAGACAACAACATAAATAACAACAGCAATCCACCTGGAATAATAAAAATACTGAAAAATTCACTCATTCTGCAATCCTCCTTATCCATTGAGGAAAATTAGAGCAAATGTGGTGAGTGGTAGGCTCTAAAGTCGTAACATTTATCCAATGAATATACAAATCGTTTTTTTCTTCATCAATATCAACAGTAAGCGTACCTGGAGTTAAGGTAATAGAATCGGCCAATAGAGTAATTCCTAAATCAGTTTTTAAGTCCGGAGAAATTTTTACAATACCAGGATTTATTTTTCCGGTAATTACTCTATAAGCAACATCAATATTTGCCTTAGTTAAGGCAATAAAAAATGGGCCTATTAAGTATAGTAAAAAAATTATCCACCTAATCGGATTTAACATTCTATAACTTCTTTTTTGAAATAACACCTTACTCGCAATTGGAGCAACAATAAATGAAAGAATAATTCCAGCAATTATTTCAAAAATACTCCATAACCCCCATACTTCTCCTTGGCTGGCTGTAAGAAACAGGTAAGTTATCATACTGAGTAAAAAGGTTACAATTAAATCTATCATCACTTCACCTCTTTTTGGATTTAATTATCAAAATAAAGTATAACATTTTACACAGGTTGGTGTAAAGTTTTTTTGTAATTTTTTTCACTAACTATTCAATCTCAATATTATCAATATAAATATCTTCTCCGGAGATAATATCAAGTTTTAAACTACCACAATTCGGACAACTGAAATCGGTTTTATTAATCTCAAATTCCTGTTCACATTTCCGACATTTTCCTAACAATGGTATTTGGTTTATATTTAATATGGAATCTTTTGCAATCGTTCTTTGAATGATATTTTCAAAGGCAAATTTCAAAGAATGCTCATTGATTCCAGAAAATTCTCCTAATTTTAGGTTAATTTTTGTAATTCGATTTGCATTGCATTCTTTCGCTTTTTCTAATATAATTTCCAACAAATTTTTTGCAATTGAAGTCTCATGCATATTCTTCTCCTGAAAAGTAAGTTAACAAATTAACCAATTTACCAATTGACCAATTCTCCAATGTAAGATAAAGATTAAGATTAAGAATCATTAACAAATTAACCAATTGACCGATTTGCCAATTCTCTGATTCAATTAGTTGTTAATTAGCGGTTAGTAAATAGTCGTTAACAAAGAAAAATGCTAAAAAAATACAAAATACAACAATTAACCAACCACTTATTACTGTATCTTAATTAAGTAATCAGGGAACTAACCTTCAATAAAAAGAGGAAGTACAGGACTTCCTCTTTTAATACTTAATGGTGCCGAGAGGGGGATTTGAACCCCCACAAGCATAAGCTTACCAGCCCCTCAAGCTGGCGCGTCTACCAATTCCGCCATCCCGGCAAATTACATTTTATAATTAATAAGTGCGGATTTATATTTTTCATTTCTCTAAATGGCAGGCAACATAATGTCCTTTGCCAAAATCTATTAATTCTGGATCTTCTTTTTTACAAATCGGTTTCGCGTAACTGCATCTGGGATGAAAACGACATCCTTTTGGTGGATTAAATGGACTTGGAACGTCTCCCTCTAAAACAATTCGATGTCTATTCAGGGTTGGGTCAGGAATAGGAACAGCAGAAAGAAGTGCTTTCGTATACGGATGTAGTGGATTACTATACAAATCTTCGGTAGTGGTCAATTCTACAATTTTTCCTAGATACATAACCGCAACTCTATCTGAAATATGTTTGACCACGCTTAAATCATGCGCTATAAAAAGATAAGTTAATTGAAATTTATCTTGCAATTCCTCCAACAAATTAATGACTTGCGCTTGAATGGAAACATCTAATGCAGATACAGGTTCATCGCAAATGATTAATTTTGGATGTAACGCTAAAGCTCTTGCAATACCAATCCTCTGTCTTTGACCACCACTAAATTCATGAGGATATCTTCGCATATGGCTTGCATTCAAGCCAACGGTTACTAATAATTCTTTTATTCTCTTTTCTCCACTTTTCTTATTTTTGGTAAGATTGTGAATGAATAATGATTCGCCCACAATATCACCAACAGTCATCCGAGGATTAAGAGAACCGTAAGGGTCCTGAAATATAATTTGAATTTCACGTCTTGCTTTTCTTATTTCTTCTTTTTTTAATCTATATATATCTATGCCACTTATTTCTACTTTTCCGGAGGTAGGTTCTAAAAGTCGCAATATAGTTCTTCCTGCCGTCGTTTTTCCGCAACCTGATTCTCCAACCAAGCCTAAAGTTTCGCCTTCTTTAATATCAAAGCTTATTCCATCCACTGCTTTTACATACCCAATTATTTTTGAAAAAAGACCAGCTCTTACCGGAAAATATTTTTTCAAGTCCCTCACTTTGAGTAATATATTATTTTCCAATGATTTTACCTCCAACTTTTATGGACTTAGAATAATCGTTAGTATATAATATAACGTATAGCATATAGCGTATAGCGTATAGTTTTAGAGATTAGCAAGATACCTGCCCTAATTAAGCTAAAAACTATATTCAAAATTCAAAACTTTTTCTCTCAATATTTAATTTTAAGTTCTGTTTTTACTTCTTTATCTTTTCATTTTTGTTATTATAGTATACAAGATAAGAAAGATAAAACTCAATAGATAATATAATATATTTAAATTTTAAATTTTTAGCTATGGCTTTAGGTTTTGCGCTTTTCGTTTTCCACTTGGTTACTAAATACTATTCACTATATACTACTCATGGGTGATAACTGCTGTTTCTTTCTTGTTTTTAAAATATTTTGCCTTATCTTTATTATACATCCAGCAACGTACCAAATGATTATCCCCAATGTCTTCTAATTCAGGCTCTTCTTTGGTGCAAATATCTGTGGCGTATTTGCAACGTGGATGGAATTTGCATCCGGAAAGTAATACTAAAGGATCGGGGATTGAACCTTTGATCACTTCTAATTTTTTACCATGTTTATCCGTTAATTTAGGAATTGATTTCATAAGGGCTATAGTATAGGGGTGTTTTGGCTTTTTAAATATGTTTAGGGAATTTGTATACTCCATCGCTTTACCTGCATAGACCACGACGACGTTATCGGATACTTCAGCAATAACCCCTAAATCATGTGTAATCATTAAAATAGCCATTCCAATTTCATCTTTTAACTTTTTCATCAGTTCTAGGATTTGTGCTTGAATGGTAACATCCAAAGCGGTAGTAGGTTCATCTGCAATTAATAAATCAGGATTACAGGATAAGGCCATGGCAATCATGACTCTCTGTCTTTGTCCTCCACTTAATTCATAAGGATATTCATGGATTCTTTTTTCCGGATTAGGAATTCCTACTAATTTTAACATCTCTAGCGTTTTTTTTACTGCTTTTTCTTTATGAAGATTTTGGTGCAAAACAATCGCTTCTGATATTTGATCACCAATAGTATAAACAGGATTCAAGGATGTCATGGGTTCTTGAAAAATCATGGAAATATCATTTCCCCGAATTTTTCTCATATTATCCTCATTGTTCTTTAATAAGTCTTTACCTTTGAATAATATTTCGCCATCAACAATCTTCCCCGGTGGAGTCGGTATTAATTGTAAAACAGAAAGAGCAGAAACGCTTTTACCGCATCCTGATTCACCTACCATTCCTAAAGTTTCTCCTCTTTTAATGGCAAAATCAACGCCATCTACTGCTTTTACTACTCCATCGTCTGTATAAAAATATGTCTTTAAATTTTTAACTTTAAGTAATAGACCATCCATTTGTGCATTCCTCCATCCAGGAATTATTCTTAAAAAAGCATTTAATTTTCCCTTATATTAAAAAAAATGTGGAATATTAAGTAACTTTCTTAGATAATGCAATGTTCCTTATTTTATAAAGCTAAGCAATAAAGAAGAAACCATGAAAAGTATAGCTACGCCGGTGGTAATCTTTACTAAAAATGCTTCTTTCCCTTTCTTCCCACTACGATCAGCTGTTGTTCCACCGCCAAATATTCCTGATGCCTTACTAGTTTTTCTGACCTGTAAAACTACCGTTAAAATTAATGCGATACTTATTGCAATTTGAATGATCATTAATCCGATTGACATTTTTAACTCCTCTCATGAAAAGTAATTAATTGTTTAAGTTGTTTATGAAAAAATAAATTATCATTTTATAGATTTATTTTATCATAATTCCAGTTTTTAATTTTAGCATAATTATATTTTTAGTTCAAGGTTAAATTCGTATCTTGTGAAACGTATCTCGCTAAAAATTTATTAGCTGTTTAGTTGGTTACCTGGTTAAATAGCTAAGAAAAAAACAACAAAGATAATTTTATTACTGCCCTACTAAAATTTACGTTTATTTTATAATATTTTAGCTGTTTTTATTATCTGTGAAAAACTTAAAGCATGCAAACTAGCTCCTCCAACCAATGCTCCGTCAACATCAGATTTATCCATAAATTCGCTGATATTTTTAGCATTTACACTTCCTCCATACAATATCCTTATCTGTTCAGCAACTTTACTTCCGTATTGAGAATAAAACAGCTGTCTAATAAACTTAATAATAGAATCGGCATCTTCCGGATTTGAAGACTTACCTGTTCCGATGGCCCATATGGGTTCATATGCAATTATTAATTTAGCTGCAAAAACAGAGTCGATCTCGCAAAATAATGCTTTAATTTCTTTTTCAATTATTTTCTTATATTGACCACTTTCCCTCTCTTCTAAATTCTCTCCAACACATACAATAGGTATAAGGTTATGCGTAAAAGCAATTTTAGTCTTCTCTGCTATTTCATCAGATGTTTCTTTGAAATATTTTCTTCTCTCAGAATGCCCTAATATTACGTATTCGCATCCTAGATCTTTGAGCATTAAAGGAGATATTTCACCGGTAAATGCCCCTTTTTCTTCTTTGTATAAATTTTGGGCACCCAAATGGATATTTGTTTCGTTAATTATTTCTCTGATCACCCAGAGTGAAGTAAAAGGGGGGCATACTATAATATCAACACCTTTTGTATTACGGACAAAATCTTTTAACTCTTTTACCAATGCAATTGATTCCAAGGTTGTCTTATTCATCTTCCAATTTCCAGCAATGACCGGAATTCTCATAATATTAACCTCCAAATTTAATCTACAAATAGTTAGTCAATTTTTTAAAATTTAGCACTACTACAATTTATATTTATATTTAATGATTCGAATTCAATCTAAACTATATGATTGCATACAGAAAGCGAAGTAATCTAAAAATAAGATTACTTCGCAATTTTATAAACAAGATACAAGAATAAGATTAATAAATTGAGTTTCACAATTCTCATCTTATGAGTCAAGCATTTAAAATATCTACTTTAATATGTACTAATTTAACTAAAATTATATTTCAAGTAATACAATAGGTTGTTTTTGCAATTAAGAACTACTATTTTATTTCCAAATATATTTTGCTAAATCAATAATTCTACAGGAATAAGCCCATTCATTATCATACCAGGCGATAATCTTAGCTAAATTACCGTCTACCATCATGGTGGATAACCCATCGACGATAGAAGAATAGCTATTTCCATTATAGTCTTTAGAGACTAAAGGTTCTTCATTGTAATCCAAAATTCCTCTTAATTCTTCCCGGGAAGCCATCAGGAAAGCTTGATTGATTTTTTCCACATTTGTTTTTTTCTTTAATAGCACAACTAAATCCACAACTGAAACATTGGGCGTAGGAACTCTGAATGCCATACCATTTAATTTTCCCTTTAATTCTGGTATTACCAGGGTTACCGCTTTCGCAGCTCCGGTTGTTGTAGGTATAATAGATAAAGCAGCTGCCCTTGCCCGTCTTAAATCCTTATGAGGCAAATCCAACAACCTTTGATCAGCAGTATAGGAATGAGTAGTAGTCATTATTCCTTTTTCAACACCAAAAACATCATTTAATACTTTGATTACAGGTGCCAGGCAATTGGTTGTACAGGATGCGTTAGAAATAATATGATGCTCTTCATCATTATATTTGCCTTCATTCACTCCCATTACAATGGTAATATCTTCACCTTTTGCAGGGGCAGAAATGATGACTTTCTTCGCTCCGGCTGTTAAGTGCTTGGAAGATCCTTCCCGATCTCGAAAAATCCCTGTGGATTCAATGACCAAATCTACACCTAATTCTTTCCAGGGAAGATTGCCCGGATCTCTTTCACTGAGTACTTTTAATTTTTTTTCTCCTACAACAATATGATCACTTTCAAATTTGACATCTTCCAATCTACCGTGAACAGAGTCATATTTTAATAGATGGGCTAACGTTTTCCCATCTGTGATATCATTAACTGCAATAAATTCTATCTCTTTATCATTTAAACCTGCTCTAAATACATTTCTCCCGATTCTACCGAATCCGTTAATTCCTACTTTAATTTTCATTTTTTCCTCCTTGTTTTGTTGCATTCTCTGTAAAAGATTATATTTAAAATATTTAAATAATTTATTCAAAATTCGAGTCTATTTTTATTTAATGTTTTATATATTTCTTCCCTTCTTACAATGTTATAATATATATCATAATTAATGATTTTTCAAGCTTGTAAAGAAAGTATTGAGTATAAAGTATCGTGTATTGAGTTAAGAAAGAAAAAAAGAAAAGATACAA
>Ga0207996_1001137_pt1 | contig 19705 bp, 21 predicted proteins | sample AntAceMetag02UKG_FD_184773 | JGI IMG/M metagenome (GOLD analysis project Ga0207996, IMG submission 184773) | Saline lake microbial communities from Ace Lake, Antarctica - Antarctic Ace Lake Metagenome 02UKG (SPAdes) (version 2) | ecosystem: Environmental > Aquatic > Non-marine Saline and...
AGAAGCACCCAGGGAAGCGTTCTTTTTGAACAGCTTGTCATTTACTTCATTCTGAACGTAACTGATGTTAGTATCATTGAAGTAAGTCTTTAGAGCGTTTTCCATTTCCTGATATAAATAGAGTCCCCAAGGACACCATACAGGAACATTTGAAGGAACATATTCTCTCGTGAGAATTCTGTCATAAGTATCAAACTTTTCAACAGAGAATGCACCTGCAGTGTAAGTGTTAGTATTTCCTTTTCTACGAATAGCAGGAACTAACCCTTCGGAAGTTTTGATGTTTCTGTTTGTGGCTGCGTCTTTTGCACGTGAACCTGTAGTGTCGGTTCTTTTTCCCCACCAGAACATACCGTCAATTTTGGTAAGCATACGATAATCAAGATCAAAGTATGCAGGACTATAAAATCCCTGGAATTCTTTGGCCTTATTCCACTGAGCAATATAAGTCTCAGTAACCAATGCAGTACCAGTGGCACCGATGGCTTCTTTGATAATCTGAGCATCATTAGTGTACTTTTCAGTACCAGTGCTGACCTCATTGGGCATTCCTGATCCCTCAGAAAAAGCACCTGAAGTGATAATCACTTCTTCATCAGCAGTCAGAGCGTCAATATTGTCTGTTTCCAGGTTAGGGCGAACAGTTACGGCAACGGAGTCAACTCCACCACCAAGTCCACCTGCTGTAACAGTAATATCTGTAACCCAACCAGTAACCTCGTTGTTAAACATAATAACATCAAACTCTCTTACGTAGTAGTTGTTATCAGTGTCAAGGCTGTCAGCATCAAGTACAAATACGATGTCGTTCCCAGCACCAGGGTCACCAACATTGGCGTGTACTTTCAGATTGTCATGAGACTCATCTTTTTCAAAATGACCGTAAGTATCGTTTTTTACAGGAGTTTCAAATCCTAACGACCTTACCATAAGGTAAGCAATACCTTGCATCCCGTGTTTGAGGAATATTTCATTCATCGCATACTGAGGGATGTCGAGATCTAATGTTGAAATTAGATCATAGTCTGTTATTTTTGCAATAGCATTAGGGTCCATTGTTTTAAATTTTAAATTAAAAAATAAATTACTTATAAACCCACACTAACTTTACATTCTCACGTTTCCCAACGCTTTGAGAGTTTTCTCAATACTCTCTGAATGCTTATCATCTTTCTTTACCTTACCATCAGTGTCATTCTTTACACCTGATGGATTGTTCGCAACCTTTTCCCATTCCTCATCATTCATACTTCTGCCTTTTTGCATCATAGCATGATTGATTTTAGGAAGGTTTTTGATGATATAGGTTCTGTAAAAATTGTTAGCAATCTGCTTAACTTTATCCTGGCTTACATCACCAGACTTTATACCTATACCTACAAGTTGCTCACGAAGACCTTTCTTGAAGTCATCCTCGATATTATAATCCATAACATCATAAGGATCTTTCCCTTCAGACTGTGCCTGTAATTTGAATGTTTTGAAATTAGTTAAAATCTCATCAATTACAGGTTCCCATTTGGTTTTAAGGTCAGCAGTTTGCTTTTCCTTATCCTCCTTGGTAGCCTTTGTAGGAACTTCAATTCCTTCCAGTTTCTCCTGGACGGATTTTCTAAATGAACCAGCATCCTTTTTAAGTTTCATTTTGCCAATAGCAATCTCATCACTCCTGCCTTTGACTTCCTGTTCATTATATTCAGGATCATCATCATCTGTGTTTTTTAAAGGAACAAGGTCAAGCCCGTACTCTTTCTTCAAAAATATATCCACAGCCTCGTTACCTTTAAGATCAGGATTGTCCTGTATGAACTTCATCTTAGCAAGATCATAATCACTCATGGCATCACCTGAGAGAGCAATCTTCGATACAGATTCGTACTCTTCAGGGTTCTTGGCTTTAAGGACAGATAACTTATAAAGAGTATCATCTTCAATAGTGATACCTTTTAGCTTTTCTAACTCATCTTTCATATTCGCATTTTGCTCTGAAAGATCGCCAAGCTGTCCTTTTAAGCTTTTGTATTTATCAGCAGCTTGAGATATGTCGGAAATTTCCTTATCCCCAAACTGAGTAAAATCGGTTGTATTTTCACTACCCTTATCGTCCTCACCTCCCTTGTCATCTTCTCCACCCTTATCGTCATCACCACCTTCATTATCTTCTCCGGCATCATCTTCATCTCCAAGATTGACCGTACTTTCATGTCTGGTAGTATCAAGAACCTCATCAATGCCTTCAACGGCATCCGGGTCAATAAATTCAACATCCTCATTTGATTGTGCTGCAGAACCTTCTACGCCTGTAACCTCATCATTTTCAGGCTTATTACTATGTTCTTCTGCTAATTTTGCAATATCATTCATGTTTACAATTTTTAATTTAGGATTATTACTATTTTAGTTAATAATATATATTTTTAAGGTGCAACAATCTCAGGTTCGCTCTTAATACCTGCGACTTCCATTTCAACATCACCTTTTGTATAGATAGACTTCCTATCTTCATCACCTTTAGTTTTTTCTGTCAAACGATCCTGCTCACCACCCATTCCAATCTCCTGTGCTTTAGCAGCACCCTTCCTTTGATCTGACTCGGCAGCAGACTTAGCATTAAGCTGCATATTCTCTCTCTGCATTGTAACGTCTTGCTGGTCACGAACAGCTTCCCTGGAAGCCATAAACAACCGTATAAGCTTCATACTAACACCTGCATGGAGCATCTGGTCTAAAGCCATCTTTTCACTTATAGTGATAACAGGTCTTCCATTCTTACCTACAGCCGTAGCCCTAGCAATGTCAGCACTCATCTGTGCTATTTCGTTTTTATTAGGACGGACATTTAGATTAAGCCCATACCTTTGTATATTATTGTCGGCACCAGTCTTTATCATTTCCCAATTCTTATCACCAAGAACCTCCCTGTAATAACTATCAGGACCATACTTAGCAATAATCTGTGCCCTAAGCATAATATTTTCACTGACAGACTTGTAGATATTCTGCCATCCAGTAACGATATACTTTAACATATTACTTGCAGACCCCATAGCTATACGAGAAGCCCCAAGCCCTACATCTGGATTAGGATCGGAAGATGCAACAACCTCATTGATACCTGAGATTTCACGTATCAAGTCAAGATCATGCTTCATGCCAATTATCACAGTGGCAATATCATCCTTTATAGCACTAGGAATCACATCAATAGGTCTTCCTGCGTTGTTTACAAAGTGACCTCTGTGAGTAGTGGATTTATAAAATAATACACCTTTCTGATTGTATATTCTTAGAAGCTCAATAGGAGATAATTTCTCTTTACCTAGTGAAATATTCTTTAATGCTGAGAACTCGATAGCAATTCCAGAATAACGTCCTTCCTGCTTTATAGTCTGATACCTCAACCACCAGTTTTGAATACTGTCAAGTAATGTATTTAGCTGCTCCTGGATAGATTGTCCATCAAAGGCATATACATGGAAACTTGATTTAGATTCAGCCTTACTCTTCCTGGGGATATTATATTGAAGGCCATGCTTCCAACAGATTTCAGTACCTACCACCCACTTTGCCTTCCTCCACACCTGAAGGTTCGTTACAACAGTCTTCCTTTTCTCATCATCGTAAACGTTCTGGTTTTTCTGAGGATAAGAAAACACTTCTCCATTACGTCCTTTTTTCTTAAACTTATATTGACGGTCTATTGAAGAAAATTCACAGTTAAGCACAGGAATCATAAAATCATCAAGACCAAATTTTTTATCATCAGAATTGGTAAGGAACTCAATCTGATAGTTCCCATACTCGGACTCATACTTAGAAGCAAGGTCACGTATTTCGTCTTCATTAAGTTCAGCTTCTTCGGCTACCTGCTGAAGGCTCATCCATTCTAAATATCCATAGGCTGTAGCATCCCTTCTATCATTATGATTTTTACCACCCAATACTATTAGGCGATAAGGATCAAGCCTCTCATATTCACACTGTCCCGTCCTGTGATTAACAGAATCCATAGCAGCACCTACATTGTAAATGTAAATATCTTCTTTTATCTTTCTAGCCAACTCTTCCTTGTCAGACACATTATCAGTGTGCTGCAAGAGAGTTTCCATAGCTATCTCAGTGTTAAGCCTGAACCCACCCATCTGATAGATAAGGTTAAGCTCATCCCTGTTACGGGGCTTAAAGTCTACCTTCTTTTCAGGAATGCCAACTTCTTCGTCAAACTTTTTAAGCTTCTCACCGTATTCTTTTTCAAACCAAACGTCCCACTTCCTGTTCTGCCTTTCAGTACTGGCGAAATCATCCACATCATCAACGGAAGTATCGAAGGTAACTTCATCAGTAATTCCCAGGGCAACCTTTTTGAATTTAGGAGCGATACTGAGAATGTCGAAGTTTATATTTATGTAAGATTTTCGCTGGTATTCGTTATCTGGACTCTTCTGAAGGAAGCGATCAATGTACTGATCTTTGTTTTGCTCTCCATTACTATAGTCTCGAAGTTCGGGGAATATAGATCTCTTATCACAGAAACCACCTACAGTTCCATTTATTTCCTGTGCATAGATATACTTGCAAAATGCCATGTGCCAATCTTTGCCTTTATCTTCGACAGGAATTAAGTGATCTGGCTTTGGATAAACTGAATCCTTATATGAAGTGTCAATAAACATTTTTAGCGTTGAAAATTTTTATAAAATTAATACTTTTTTTAATATTCTACCTTAAATGTCTGTAAATAATCATTTAAGTCATCGGTATCTTCGTTGACAGAATCATCTTCGACACCTCCAAGTCCTTCATATCCCCTCACCTCTTTCATAGAATGTTTACTTCCAAGTAAGCACCCTCCACAGGCAGTAAACAAGTCAAAGAATTTCATATGCTCAATACCTCTAATCTTCTTACACTCAACTACCAAGTCTATATGCTGCTCCCTATGAAAGTGCCATTTTATATAACTCTTTATTGAGTTGAAAAGCTCCTGCTTAGATTCTTCCAGGGAATGAAAACCAGCACTGTCAGCAAACTTTTGAGTGACAGGATTGTAAGCATATTTTAAAAATCCACCATATCCCCTTTTCTCAAAATGCTTTAATATTAACTTCACGTTCCTCTCAGGATACGCCTCGCATCCATAAAAGACAGACATCATAAGCATCTCTTCTGCGTACTCATCATCATCATCAGTACGAGAAGAATAGGTACAACAGAATCTATGTGACTCCCACTTATCTATATCTTTCGTAGGAGGATCTATCGTTTCATCTCTCTCCCAAAAAACAGCACCACCACCTTTTGATAACCTAGCCCTGTCTTCAGATATTTTACTTTCAGCATTCTTTAGAAATTGGAATGGGTCAGCAGAAGCAGTATACCTTGTAGGATACTGAGGCATCCATACACCATTCTCTTTAAACTTTAGATTAGTCATGGAAGGATGAGGCTTGTGAGAAACTTTAAACCTACCCCTTTTGTCGGGGAAAAATTCTACAAACCCATCTATAGAAGTATCCATATGAAGGCCAAGTGAAATATATTCTTTGGCAGACATAGGATTACCAAACCCTTCAACTATCCACATAAAATTACCCCTACCTGTAGCAGCGAAATCTCTCACTAACCTATTATAAGCCTGATCTATCATCTCAACATCAAAGCCAGTATCACCACCTACCACACGAAATGAATCCGCATAGTACAATGGGAAGTTCCTGAGTAAGTCATAATAATCCCTCATAGAGTCAGGATCACCAAGAGACAACAACCTACTACGCTCAGACATCAAATATTCATGAGAACCATTCTTTTTATTAATGAAAAGAGATTGTATTTTTGAAGGCTTTTTGATTACACTCATCCCGTAGGCATCAATGTATTCAACAAGGCCATCGTCACCAGGAAGGAATAATCTATTCAGTCCAGTAGGAGTCTGACCACTTATCCTGTCTCTTTTGTAAAAATCAGAGCCATCACAAAGTTTCTGATACCTGTCACCACCACCATGCTCCATGTCTCCGGTAGTAGAAGGGTGCATAGAAAAGCCATGGATATACGAACCATTACCCTCTGATACTGTATGCTTTAACCTATTCCATCTACCTACAACGTCTTCCCTTACGGTCTTTCCTTCCTCATCGGCAAGCAGATATAAAAGGGAACCACCATCATAATAATTCCTGGATGCAGTAGTAGCATAATCAACATAACTACGAAGCTCATCACCATACCTTCCCTGTGGATTTTCAAAGTCCATTCCCTTCTGAGGACTGTCAGTACCTCTCCACATGGGCTTGAAGAAAAATGGCATCTCTTTCCAGGCATTTACAAATTTCTCTTCATAATGCTTCTCTGCATTAGTCTCATCAAAACTCTGAATACCCATCCTCTTATTCATATGCCTCGTGATAAGCTCATACCCTATCGTAAGGCTATTATGAGTGGCACCATCACGCCTATGCTTAGGATAAACATTACCCATAAACACACGCTTACCAGTATCCACAACCCTATAATAACCATCTTCATCAGGATAGGCTTCCCCTTTGTCATCAATGTCACGATAAGTCTCTGTAGCTGTATAAGTATATTTCCAGAATAAGAACTTCCTCCTGTCCCTATCACGATAATCAGGCTTCTTACCCTCCATATCCCAATAGTTAAGGGAGAACCAATGCCACCCATCAATCAAAGTAGGAGCGCCATCAATAAAACACCAGTAGTGATTCATCCGATACCACCACTGCTTTTTTATCCACTTAACTTCTTCTCGGAAATATTTCCTGTTGTCCTCGATCTTCTTCCACATCTTGTCGATCTTCTTCTGGACAGTAATGCGGTTATTTTTATTGGCCTCATACTCTACCTTCAACTCCTTCACCACCTCATATTCCAGGTCTTTTAATTTCTCAGGATATTTTTCAAGAGTAAAGTATTGATCTTTTGGAGCAAGGCCAAAGCCTTCTATAAGATCCCAATCAGGAGGTCGTGGAAGGGTAAGGACGATAGGCTTCATGTCAGGGTCACCATAGTTATACATGATCTCTTTCTGAGCATCACTGTATCCAGCTATAATCCTTATATCTGTCGTGCCTCTGTATTTTATTATCGCATCTTGCTTTTCCAAATCTTGTCGGCTTGTATTTCTTTTAGTTTTAAGTCCTTCGCTTCATAGTCTTTTCCATAGGGTCCATTGCCAGCAGGGTTCTTGTCTCCGGCTTTCACCTTTCGGGCAATAGCTTCAGGAGACAACTTTAACTGCTCATCCTCAACTTCATAGAGTAATTCACCTACTATAACATCATGGGAATCACCAAATAGGATTTCTGATTTAAGCTTCTCCACATCCTCACTAAACTTCTCAATATTTGTACGAATAGTAACAATAACCTTAGAATCATCCTCCCCCATCAACTTCTTCATCTCAGCATACATACTCTCATTATAGAGCACCAACTTCGTGAAGGAAGTAGATTTAAACATCTTCACAAAACAGATAATGACATCAATAACCTTTTTATTCCGGTGGTTGATTATATCATTATACCTCTGCAAAAACCCATCATCCTCTATCTGAGCCTTAGGAAACTTACAGTAAAGTCCGGCAAGAACCTTCCTTTTTCCTAAATCCTCGATCTCAAAGAACGGACTCTTAGGCTGATACACGCAAGCTATATACCTAAAGACTTTGTTAAAGTCCAGCTCGCTTCCAGCTAAGTACTTGTCATGGAACTCCTTATAAACTTTAAGTTTAGGAAATTGTTGTATGATAGGTTTGAATGGCTCTATTGTCTCAGGGTTTATAGCCATCAGCTCAAACTGCTTCGCCTTGAATTTTCTCATCATACAAATTTATAAAAAAAAGAGGAACTAAAACAGCTCCCCTTTTTTAACCAAACTAAAAACCAAGAATCAAACGACAATTAAATTATACTGTGGTCGTAAACTGCACGTCCTTTCACGAGCAAATCCTCATGTAAGTAAGTCAAATCCTGATAAGGAGATGAATTCTTTGCAAGAGCATTCGTCTGATATTCAGAAGTATATTTTCCAAGATCGGTAATCCTTCTCCAATTAGCCAGTGGCACTGCACCATCGACATCGTAGAAGTAAGTAAGGATGGCGTACTTAGCAGCTTCGGTTAGGAAGACTTCGCCTTCAGCTCTTACTATCTGGTAGTAGGAGGTGTTATCGGGATTGGTATCCCATGCGTAGTTCACCGTGATAACACTTGTGGAGTTACCTGTAATGAGGCGATATTGACCGCTGCCAGTTCCCGCAACGATGTATATGTACCATCCAATAAGGGCGTCAGCTACAAAGGCAGCAGAGTAATTATATCCAGTATTTGTTGCATCTGTTAATGTAAGAGCTGCACCAGAATCGGCAACACCACCATTATAAGGCCACAGATACTCTGAAACATACTGAACAATTTTAGGCTGTTCTAGTGTTGGGTAAAGGTTATCCCAAACCCTCAAAGCTCTTTTCTTTGAAGTGCTTGCGATGTCATTCCAGAAGCTAGTTGTAAGATCATCATCTACTACTGAAAAGTCTGAAGTTGCGTCTGGTGTAGTCTCAAACGTGCCTTGGATCGTTATGGTATCTGCAGTATTGCTAGTAATAATAGCAAGCTGACTTGCACCAACTCCTCCTGTGATAGAAACGAATTTTCCAGCATATGCATTAATTGTCCAACCTGATCCGGTTTTACCAATCGTAACAGCACTAAAAATATCTGAGTTCGCCTGAGAATCAAGAGTTGTACCCCTGTAAGCAGCAGCCAAAACAGCTATCAAATTATACATTTGCATCGTATCTAGCTTTGCTGTAGCAGAAGCACCAGGAGCACTTTCAACCATACAATGAATTTCCGTATAATCATCTCCTGTAATAGAAGTGATCCAAGTATCTACATCTCCTGTAACAACAGATTTCAGATCTTTGTAAGTGACCGTATCTCCTGAAGAAAGATTTGTTTGCATATAATCTTGTTGAATCATAGCGGCTGCTAACGAGACTGAAATCGAACTATCATAAATAAGTAGAGCTTTCATGTTTGTTAAATTTTTAAGGTTTATAAATCTTTGTTTGTAAAATTACTCATTTTTACCAAACAAAGAAATAAGGAATAATTATTTTTTACATCTCCAAACATATCCTCCTGCAGATTTACGTTTACCACTACAGCACTCTGAAATATGACCGTGATCCACTTTAATCCCCCTCTCAGCATTCATCATTGAAGTAAATTCCACTACTTTACCAGTATCTATGTGTACACCAATAACAGCCCTCTGTCCATGTCTTATTTTCCCATTACGCATATCTCTATGACCACGCATATAATTTTCCTCCCACCTAACAACCTCAATATTATCAAAGGTGTAAGACTTATCATTATCAAGCCGATCAAATGAAGGAGTAAGTAACCTACTAAAATCAGACTTAACCCACTTATCAAAAATCTCATGAAAGATAGTCTGCCGTAATGCCCACTTCCTTAATTCTTCTAACGTATAATTTGGTGGCTGATGATTTCTTTTTTTTGAACTTCTAACTTGTGCAGAATAAATGATTCTAATTAGCCCATTCTTAGAATGATAATAAGCCTCAAACTTTACACTACTACATAACCTACAAAAATAATTTAACCTATCCATGTTAGCTACATTTTTAAAAAACTCACTAACTGGCTTTTCAATTTTACAATCCGTACAAACTTTTGTTTTCATAATCACTAATTTTAAATGACTCACTGAAAGAAGAAAGTAAGGAAAGAGGATCAGTGAAAACCTCTTTTCGGCAGATCATGACTCCTGCCTATTCCTTACCGTAAATATAAAACTATTTTCTTAAAATGAGATCAACCAGCCAAGTTTGAAGATAGAAGACAGTATTCTTAATCTCAGGAAATAACTTGGAATGCATTGCATATTCCACCGGAACATCAGCATACTTCTCGAATCCGATTATATCTCCTACCTCAATTTGAGCTATATCATGCTTTTCTGGATCTCTATATTTCTTATTGGGAACTGCAACAACTAATACCTCACCGAACTGTTCAGAATATTGATCCATAAAGTTCTCAGGGATAAGACCTTTAAAGTTTCTCACCTCCCTATTCAGTAGTTCGTCAGGAAGCTCATGTAACTTCAATCCTTTTATAAGGTTGTATCCGTTAAGGCCAATAACCTTATCGTCTCTCTTACAGGCTATTAATGATCCGTAAGGGATAATCATAAAAAACTCCCCATCCTCGTTAATGAATAATTTAGAGTTATCCTGGAAACAAGTCCTGGTGACAGAATACTGCATCCACACACGATCCCCATCCTTAACCTGAATATCACAGTCCCATTCCATCGAGTTGACTCCTTGCATCCTTTTGAAATTTAATTTCCTTGGAACACTAACAACATCCCCAATCACACAAGAGTGCTTTTCTTTTTCAAAAGAGGGGTCGAGATAGATTTTAGAACCGTCCTTAAAAATGATGCTGTCATTAAATTCACCATCGGGTTTTATGAGAACATTATTGTTCATCATTTTTATGTTGGAAATTTCTTCTTTAGTAATTTTCATAATTAGTTTTTAAAATGGACAATCTTTTATTGAATTTTGTATAAGTGATAATGCCTGGATATTTCCAGGGACGTACCCCTTTTTTGAGTCTTTCCTGTCGACAGTTAGTGATGTTTTCTTCTGGCCTTTTTTGGTGAGGTAATCTGTCTCCTTACAAAAATTTTTAAAGTAATTAAGGGTGATGGTGAACTCCTTACCTCTTCTTTTTGCGTTTTATTTCAGGGCGTTAAAAGTATAGCCGACCAAGTTTATTTCTTTAGCTCTTCGTGACTTACATTTATAGCATACTGTGCGATGCTTTCCTGCTTTATTTCTACAGTAAGGTGTCTCACATATTCCTCTAGCACGTTTGTACCTTAACCGACTTTCACTTATACCTCTCACAAATTAGCTTTAAATTATTTATCGAATTTCTTTGGTCTTCTTTTCCCGTACCTGCTTACGATTCTTATCTCAGCACCAAGGTATTTAAGTATAGCATAAAGCCTTGGAAGGCTTATATTTACATACCCATTCATAAACATATAAAGTGTACGTGGCTTCATCCCAGCACCCTTAGCAACGGTTATGTATTTAACTTTTCTGTCTTTCATGTAGTCCCTTAACTGACCTCTTACCATGTCATTTTTATCAAACTGTGCCATACAATGTAATTTTAGCTTTAGTGATTAACTCTTGTTTTTTCTCGGTAGTCAGCCTCCCTGAAAAACAGAAATGCATATTACCTTCTACACACTTACACTCCGACATTTTAGCGATCCAATGTTTAGCCACCATATATTTTCCGTCAGTGGACATTGTAGCTCGTTTAGTTATCAGGCACACACCATTTCCTACATCAGCCCACCTAAGATAACAACCATGATACCCTACGTCAAAGCCTTCTGTATAATTATAAAGCCAGTCGTTATGTTCGGAAAATCTCTCCTTTTTCTTTATAGACCTGTCGGCTTTTTTAATTCTCTTTATCTCCTGGGATGCATCAATCATCATTCTCAGATGTCTTGAAATAACGGTACCCCTACTGTTGTAGTGATCTTTTATAGCCACCCTGAGCCTCTTTTTTAACTCGATGACACGATGGTTCCCTTTATAGGAATAAATATCATCAATGTCTTCTCTTCGCTCCTGGATAAGTCCCTGAAGGAAGGTTATCCTACTTTCATCTTCTTTTTTCATACTTTTTGAATGAATAGATAGTAAATTGGGAGGGGAGGCTGTCGATTACTGTCTGTGTCGGCAAGTCCCACTTTTTAACATACACAGAAAATAGTACTGTGTAGTTAGTCATTAGATCCCTTATATCTGTACAGAAAGCTAACACTCCATTTAGAAATCCTTTTATCATTTTGTGCTGCGGGACGAACTCAAATTCTACTAATAGCTCGTTTGTGGTTAGGAAATTTTCTATCCTTCTGTGGTACATTAATTTTTTATCATATTTGTTGTGGGTGGTGAAGGTGGCTGCTAAGTTTTTCTGCTCGGCCTCGGCAAACCTCTCAAAATCTATCTCTCTATAGATCTTTCCCTTATCATCATGTAAGAGCCAGAACCCTTCCCACACTCCAAGTGCCGGAGCATCAATCCTCATTAATGTAGAATACCTTCCAGAAGGAGGAACGGTAAATCTACTTCTCATCTGAACTCCTGAGAAAAAACGAGTATCTACTTTTTCACCATCATAACCAAAACCACTGATCCCACTAGGCTCGTGCTTGGCCCATAACCTTAATGTTCCACCACAAGGAGATATTTTTATATTATCCATTGTCAGAACACAATCATTATCTGGGCGGGCAGATCCCCAATTATTAGGAACGACTGGCTTCCATAATTCAGGATCAGTCCAGCGTCCATAATCAAACTTTTCTTTATAAATATTCTTCAGGTCATCCAACGCCTCCTGTGCAGTAGGAAATTTACCCTCTTCTAAAAGTTGATAAATGTTCTCCGCTAATTTCTCGTTGTACTTATTCCACTTTGATCTCTTACAAATTAATCCCATCGTTATGTTATTTTTAAGATTTTATATACACAATAACTTTATCAATAAACAGTCCCATACTTGAATACATAGCTATATTTTTATCAGACTTAAAGGAATATTTACTTTTAAGTAAATTAAGGTCAGATACTAAATCTTTTATTTTATCTGAATCACCTTTATTTAACTCTTCCTTTTTTAATAATTCCTTTTCTTCCAGATCCTTCTTTTCTGCATCTAATTTTACTTTTAGCTGTCCTGCAATTTTATCTTTTTCATCTTGTTGTTTTTTTAATTCGGCAAGATGTTTTGATTTTTCTTCCTCTTGTTTACGATCACGCTCTTCTGATTCTTTTTTTAGTTGCTCATTTTCCTTACGAATACGCTCGCTCTCTTCTGCATCAGACTTTTCTTTAAATACACGATGCCTCTCAGCCTTACGTTCAGCCATAACCCTGTCTTCGTATTCCTTTTGCTTCCCACTAAAATACACAGACCAAACATCATCATCCATAGAAGAAAGATCCATCTCATGTGCATTTTCAACATAAAGTAAAAGCTCTTTAGCACGAAAATCCTGTAAATCATCAAGCCTCTTCTTCTCTTGTATTTCAAAATACTTTTCAATACCACTCAGCTTATCTTCCTTTTCTTTTATAGCCCACACAAGGATATTATGAACACCCATAATTGCCTTATCCTCAAGTCTTATCTTTTCCTTTTGCTTGTCTTTAAGCTCTCCGGTTGCAATTCTAACCTTCCCAATATCTAAACGCAATCTTTTTGCAGAGACAATAATATCTTTAGTAATCCCATCTTTGGCTACTGTTAAGATATTATCATAATCAATTTCAAACTTCTCAATCATTTCTGCCATTGGTTCAAAAACTGACCTAATCTGTTCAGCTTTACTTGGCTCTATCGCACTCAACTCAGGAGTGTCAAATTTTACTATTTCTCTCATATTATTTTGTTTGCTAATAGTTTAGTATTTCCAAATCTCGTCTCCACCAACTCAAAAAATCGTATCGACACCTCATCAATCATGTTCCGGCCCTTTACCGTTAAAGCAAGGTTCTCTGTCTTTCTGCCCACATCACCATCTTTATAAACAACCTCTACAAAACCAAGCTCTTTTAATTTACCAATACGAACATCATTATTACTGGAATCGTTAAGGGCGTATTTAATTCCTTTTAATGTATAGATGTTATCTTCCCCAGGAGAGATTGCCCCTGCCAGATGGTGAGCGAAAAGCATCCTTATATCTATACGCTCAAGTTTGTAGTCTTTGAGAATTCCCTTTACAACCTGTTCATAGACGATAATATAATAAGGATGAAAATTTTGGACGGACTTGTAGATTTTTTCCAGGCTGCGGTAAACCATCAGCTTACCATATAGGACATCTCTTTCGACTTTTACTTCGAGAGTTCTGGAGGCTCCCGTACTCCCCCTTTGTACCTTCTTCCTTACCCTTATATTGTTTGGTCCTCTTTTTGGCATACGCTTTTTAAAAAAATGCCACCAAGGATTGGAATAAAAAAAACTAACAATCGTATACTAATTTAAACCCTTGGTGACATAACAATTAATTAAACAATAATCATGAAATTAAACACCCCACAAAGTTATACTGTAAATATATAAAAGTCAAGTTTTTCTATTAAAAATATAAAGGAATAAAAATATATTGCGTTTTACTTGCTTTTGTATAGTTTGTTTTTGTAATTTTGTTGCAATGATTCGTCTTTTTAAAATAAGATATTTTGCGGGGTTAGCTCCCTGTACTTTTTCAAGTTCCTTGTTAAAGCGACGAATCATTGCTTATCAGGGAGCTCCCAAACCCGCAACTTCCAAAACAATTTCGTTTAAAACAAAAGTGGGTGAATGCTACAAAAGCATTGCAACTTACTGTATTTCCTTGCTACTTTCTCCTGTAATAAAGTGCTGGCTCTGTCATCCAGACATCCAGCGACCTTCATGGGGGAGAACTGTTAGTATGTTAAATCGTGTATGTCTTTTTACCAATAAGAATCACGAACCGGTACATAAGGTAGGGATTACAATCAGGTTAAATACAGTAAACAATGATAAGCTATTAGAATACTATAGCTAAAGAGTATTCTTTTATTTAATTTCTTTTTGGTTTTGTCAGCCGAGGTCAGTACCATGAAGGGATTAAAAAGGATGAACTATATCTAATAGTGAAAAATGAAGAACAATACAACTAAAGATTATCAAGATTATCTAGTATCCGATTCATGGAAATTGCTACGACAGGAAGTTTTTAAAAGAGATGAATATAAATGCACAAAATGCAACAGTCCTAAAAATTTAGTTTCCCACCACCTACACTATATTAACCTGTTTAACGAACATATTAATGAGCTTGAAACATTATGTAATAAGTGCCATAAAATAGAACACAGAAGGCTAAACAGTATAAAAAGGAATAGGTTACACAATCGTAAAGTATTAAATGAAGGCGATCCCTGTAGGCATTGCAATACTCCAACCATAGAGGTTGAGGTGAAAATTCTAAACCAGGAGAATAAAAGGAATTGGACCCACTATCTTTTTTGTATGAACTGCCTTACTAAGTATTTTTGTCATAAATACAAAATAGGAGAGAACCAGGATATTCCAGAAAAACAAACTACTCAAAGGAAGGTAAGGAATCAATATTGTCCTACTTGTAGTAAGTTGCTAAGAAGGCTAGTTTATATGGATGAAAAAAATAATGCAAAAAAAGTTATAAATTTATTCTGCAACCAATGTGATAAGTTTGTAGAAGAGTCTGACGCTATAACATCCAAGCTTGCTAAAAAGAGATTTAAAAAAAGAACCCTATCGAAGCGTTGCCCTGACTGTGATGAGAATATGTTTAAGATGAGGATAAGATCGAAAGATGGTGTAGCTACTGTCTTTTGGTTTTGTAAGAAATGTAAACATAAAATAATAGTAGATAAATTTTAGTCTATGAATTACGAGGATTATTTAAAATCTCCTGAATGGAAAGAGAAAAGAAAACACATCTTATCTAGGGATAATCATAAATGTACCATATGTAATTCTAAGCAGAAACTACAAGTCCATCACCTTTCCTATGAACGGCTGTACAACGAAAAGGATAATGACTTGACAACTGTTTGTGAACACTGTCATCAAATGATCCATAAAAAACTTGGAGACAGTAATAAGAGAAAGAAATATCATGACAACAAAATATCCAGGATAGGAGATAGATGTAAGTATTGTGGAATCCCTGTTGTAAAAAGAGAAAGTAATAAGAAATCCTTATCTCACTTTTTCCAATGCCCAAGTTGTTTGACTGTATATAATCATAGTGACTTTTTGATTCATAATATAAAAGTTAAAAAGAAAAGAAAGAAGAAAACAAAACGCTTTGTTGTAAAGAAACGCACCTGTGAAAAGTGTGGGCTAGAGATGAGAGAGTATAGAAGGAAGGTTGGAAGTGGTAAAAGAAATAATATAAAGACATATTATAAATGTATAAATTGTGATAATATCTTAAAAACTTAAACTATGAAACTAAAACTATTCCGTATTTATAAAAATGACAAGTGTACATCAGGGATGTTGTACGTTATTCTCTTTGGGATCGTACTTGCCAAGTTCTACACCCTAGAGAAGCCCTGGAAGAACAATAAATCATTTACCTCCTGTATCTATCCTGGACTGTTTAAAGTTCTACCATTCTCAGGTACTAAGTTTAAACAGGTATTTGAAGTGAGTGGGGTTGAGGGGAGGACGGCAATCTTATTCCATCCTGCGAATCACGTTGGGGAGCTTAAAGGATGTATTGCTATTGGGAATAAGATTTCTTGTGATGATGGTGAATACTCTGTGTGGGAGTCCAGGGATGCAATGGATAAGCTGCGGAAGCTTATTAATGGCTACCGGAAGATTACTCGGAGAGCAGTTTATTTGGAGATTGTTTAAGTTATAGTCTTTTAGCGATCATCTCTACGATATCTACCGTCACCGCATTACCTAATTGTTTATATCGTTGTGTCTTACTTAATTTCTTTGTCTCTCCATTATAGTTGCCATATTCTGTCCAGTTGTCAGGGAAGCCCTGTAAGCGTTCACACTCGGTTTCTGTGAGTTTTCTTATTCTTCTTTCATGCATCGAAGTTAAAACAGCTTTTCCATTCTCATCTCTCTTTCTTTCTCCTTTTGTTAAGTAAGCATCAGGTGTAACACAATTAGCAACTTTCATCTCATGACTTACTAGACAATCTTTGTTTACAGCATTCGTAATACATCCAACATTCTTCTCGTCACTTTCAATCAACTCTCTACTTCCATCACTAAAAGGAGTATAATCTTTTCCTTTATCCATTGACTCTTTCCTTAGCTTTTTACCTTTCTCACTTCTTACCCACCTCATAGGTTTAACAATTATATTATAATCTTTCTTAGCACCTAATAATGTTGGTGAAATGCCACTTTCATCATAAGCCCTATTCCCCATATCAAAATTTCCTAGCTTTTCCTCAAATTCCATAATCTGCTTATCGTATTTATCGGTATCTATATTTAGGAGTTCTTTTAACCCCATCCAATCATTACTATCAGGAATTGAAAAACATTTATCTGTGCGAAACCAGTGTTCAACCTTTGTTTTTGGAATGTTTAATTTTTCAGCAATATTAGAAATCGTTATATTTTTATGCTCTTTTAATAAACCCTGTAATCCTAAAACATCAACATCATACTTCCTTACTTTTACAATCTGCTGTATATCGTGAGTAACTATTACCCCTTGATGATTAGATGTATTTAAAGTTTGTGCCTTTTGTTTACCCACCCTACCTTTACGGGTTTCGGAATACGGTTGCTCGAAGTTTACTGTATCACCTTCCTGAGCTGTCTCGTATCCGCATTTAGTGGCTGAGTTGACTATTATCTTTGGGGAATTATTAGAACCTATTCCTCCATTTCCTTTTGTACTTGTCTCTCCACTTTTAATTGTTGGTGAGATACCACCAGTATTATAAATATTCCCATTCTCTCCTTTGGATGGATAAATATTCCCCTCTAAATGCATCTTTCTTTTATCAACTTGTATAGCATTCATTCCTTTATAGTTCCCACAGGCGTTTCCTGGGGATTGGAGGCATGATGCAATTTCGCCTTCTGCATCACTTCTTTGTTTTTCAATAGACTCGAAATCGCTTTCTCTGATAGGAAATACTCTTGCCCTACTTCTTGTTCTAAGATGTCCGATAAAATATATCCGCTCTCTATTTTGGGGTAGTAACCAGGAAGTATTAACAAGTTGCCATTCGCACTCATATAACCCAATGTCGGCAATTGCTTGCAGTACGATCTCAAAGTCTGCTCCTTTGTTACTGGAGAGAAGCCCTTTGACATTCTCAAAGATAAAAACACTGGGGAAAGTTTCTTTAATAACCCTAACTGCCTGAAAGAATAAACCACTTCTTTTGCCAGAAAGACCTTCCCCTTTGCCAGCAATTGAAAGATCCTGGCATGGAAATCCGAAGGTAATGATGTCTGGTCTTTCAATCTCTGATCCTTTAACATTATGTATGTCTCCTAATTCTATACTGTTATTAAATTGGTGTTTATATACTGCTGTTGCGTGTTTGTCGATCTCTGAGAAGTAATGCTTTTTAAATGTGAAGTCAGCACGCTGCAACCCTGAAGAGAACCCTCCAATACCACTAAACAAATCTAAATAAATTATCTCTTTATCCATCAATCTTTAAATATTTCATCACATTAATTAAATCTTCTACAGCCAGGATAGTACCATTAAAGACAGCCGGAGAATTCAGCCATACATTTTTATCTACATTATACTTGTTCTCATGGATCGTCACCACCCACACATCACCAATGCGTGTGGCTTCCATCATCAGTGAAGGATCTTTCTTATAGATATAGTGTGACCTTCCAGGGGGTATCTTCCATCCTAGTGCTTTTAAGGAATGCTTATTTAGTGGGAGGAGTTTTCTGTCGTGGGTTCGGATAACGTCAAACATTGTGGTTACCAGGGATAGCCCTATCACTACCAAAGAGTACAAGGCTATTGATTTATACGTTTCGTTTCCTGCGTGTATTACCACTTCGAGTAATCCGATTAATGCCAAGGCTATAATTATTAATATTGTTTTCATAATTCTATAGTTTTTAAAAATTCATCAATAGCAAATGGTTCCTCAGCTCTCCAATCAATATCCGTATAACCTTAACCTTCCAGAAATAAAGAATATTTTTCTAGTAGGGTTATTACATCTGATCTTAATTTTAGGTCCATTATAAATCTTTCATATGTAATCCAGTAATCCTATAAAATACCCAATCAATCAGTAATGCGATAGCTAAATACACTACTAATAATATTACTGAAATTATTAATATGATTTTTTTCATAGTCTTACTGTTATTAGTTAATCTTTCCCTTTAAAGCTCTATCACTATAATCTCTTCTAACATAGTTTCCGCATCTCCAACAAGTTTTATTTCCTTCTTTTGGTGGAGTGCTTTTACCTGTATCATAGCCACAGCGTTCACACTTCTGATACCATATATCATAATCTCCTAAAGTTCTACTCTTCATCTTATTTTGTATTAAATTTAAGCCCATTAAAAACGAATCAGATTTTTGTGTTATAAACAATAAAAATTATTACATCTTTATCGCACTATCTACACCCCAAAAAACAATTTGAGGATTATTAGTCATAAACCATATTTTTGCAGTAGAATACGCTTCTTCCATTGTTTATTCCTCCTTATTTAATTTAATCCAATTCTTTTATAATTACTTTTAATAGATTATATACCCGGAGCCTTTTAGTTGAGCCTTCACTCTTATCATTAGGAAATTCATTTTTATTATTCCAAAAATCATTCTCCCATTCTGATAATGTTCTTAAAAAACATCCTAACTGGACATACCATTGCTTACTGTTTTTTTCATAATAACAACGAGCAATATACTTGTATGCATTAGGGATTATTATGTGATTTTTTACTGTGAAATTGTTACCAGCTTTGAAATGGTAACTAGCTTTGAAATTGTAACCAGCTGTGAAATTGTAACCAGCTATGAAATGGTCACCAGCTGTGAAATTGTAA
>Ga0207996_1001143_pt1 | contig 19650 bp, 20 predicted proteins | sample AntAceMetag02UKG_FD_184773 | JGI IMG/M metagenome (GOLD analysis project Ga0207996, IMG submission 184773) | Saline lake microbial communities from Ace Lake, Antarctica - Antarctic Ace Lake Metagenome 02UKG (SPAdes) (version 2) | ecosystem: Environmental > Aquatic > Non-marine Saline and...
TTTGACCATGCCGTCCACCGGGTAGATTAATGAAAAAGTTCATAACTATACCCGATAAGGTATAAAGCGTACGTCTAAATAGACCATTATACCTTGTCGGGTATAGTATTGTCGCGGTTTTTTGGTCTGAAGGCCAGCCTGTGTAGTCGAACTGACACGGAGTGAGAGGGGGAGAGATGATGTTTAAAATAATTTTTTCAGTGTATTCATCGTGTTCCGTGGTTAATATCAGTAGCTTTGGCCCGGTACAGGCGCAGGCTGTTGGTGACCACCGAAATACTGCTGAAAGCCATGGCAAGGGCTGCCAACATGGGATGTAACTGCCGCAAAAAGGCCGGCGCGCCGTCAAAGGGCTGCAAGATACCGGCGGCAATGGGGATCAGGAGGATATTATAGCCGAACGCCCAGAAAAGGTTCTGCCGGATGGTCTTCATGGTGGCACGGCTGAGGCGGATCGCCTTTGACACGCCGGTCAGGCTGCCGCCGACAAGAATGACATCGGCGCTTTCAATGGCCACATCCGTGCCGGTTCCGATGGCCATCCCCACATCGGCCCGGGCAAGGGCCGGCGCGTCGTTTATTCCGTCGCCCACCATGGCCACCAGGCGACCGCTCTGTTTCAATTCCTGTATTTTTGACGCTTTTTCCGCCGGATGCACTTCGGCAAGGATCTCTTCGATGTCTAGTTCGGCGGCAATAGAGCGGGCCGTTTCAAGGTTGTCTCCGGTGAGCATGACCACCTTCAGGCCATTGCTGTGAAATTCGGCCACGGCTTTTTTTGAATCCGGCTTGATGACATCGGAAACCGCGATAAGGCCGCACGTCCTTTGATTCTGAACTACGATCATAACGGTTCTTCCTTTGGCTTGCAGAGAACCGATCTTTTGCCGGACAGGGCTTTGAATATTTATTTCAGATGCATCGAACCATCCGGGCTTACCCACCATCACACGCCTGCCGTCGATTACCCCGGTAACCCCCCGGCCTCCGAAAGCCTTGAATTTTAACGGAGCAACAAGGTCGATTTCCAGCTCAACAGCCGCATCAACAATGGCCCTGCCCAGGGGGTGCTCAGATCCCTGTTCCACTGAGGCCGCGATTTTCAGCAGATGTTCCCGATTCCTGCCGTCCGGTTCAAACGGTATCACATCAGTCACCACCGGTTTTCCCTTGGTAAGGGTACCGGTTTTGTCCACCACGATGATATCGAGTTTCGCAGCCATCTCAAGGGCTTCACTCTTTTTGAATAAAACGCCCATTTCCGCCCCTTTGCCGGTGCCGGCCATAATGGCGGTGGGGGTGGCCAGGCCCAGTGCGCAGGGACATGCAATAACCAGAACCGCCACCAGTCGGATCATGGCAAGGACCCATTCGCCGGTAAGGGCCCACCATAGTAAAAAAGTCACCAGGGACGCAGCGATAACCATGGGCACAAAGATTGCCGCCACACGGTCGGCCAGGGCCTGAATCGGGGCCTTGCTTCCCTGGGCCTCTTGTACCAGCCGGATAATATTGGCCAGAGCGGTTTCATGGCCCACCCGGGTCGCTTCAAATTTCAGCAATCCTTCCTGATTGATGCTGCCGCCCACCACCTTGTCGCCGGTTTTTTTGTCCACGGGCAGGGGTTCGCCGGTGAGCATTGATTCGTCTACAGCGGATTCCCCCTCCAGTACAAGCCCGTCCACGGGAATCTTTTCCCCCGGCCGGACAAGGACGATATGGCCGGCGCGCACACGGGCCAGGGCAATTTCTTTGGGTTTGCCGTTTTCAATGACCGTGGCACTCTTCGGTTGAAGCCCCATAAGCCTGCGGATCGCACCGCCGGTTTTGCCCTTGGTCCGGGATTCGAGCATCTTGCCCAGTTTTATCAAAGTGATGATTACCGCCGACGTTTCAAAATAAACATGGACGCCCAGGTGCGGAAAGAAAAGAACCGCTATTGAATAAAAATAGGCCACGGATGAGCCCATGGCCACCAGCAGATCCATGTTTGCACTTCTGTTTTTAAGGCTCTTAAACCCGCCGACATAATAATCCCACCCGGTATAGAACTGAACCGGCGTGGCCATGGCAAAAAAAAGCCAGTTCACCCATAGAGCGTGGCTCCAGGGACCGACAAGTGTAAAATCACGGGCCATGCTGAGAAGAAACAGGGGAAGGGTAAAGCCTATTCCCCAAACAAATTTTTGTGTTTGCCCTCTTATCTCCGCCTCCCGGGCCTTCTGTTCAGCGTCTTCTCCGCCCATGGCTTCATCCGGAAGGATTGCATTGAAGCCGGCTTTTTTGATGCCCGCAACGATATCATCGATTGTCGTAACACCGGGGACATATTCCGCTACCGCCCTTTCTGCGGCAAAATTGACACTTGCATTCACGACCCCCAGGGTCTTTCGGCTTAAAACCCGTTCGATGCTGTTCGCACAGTTGACACAGGTCATCCCGGTGACCGGCAGTTCAATCCTGGCAGTAGGGACGGTATATCCCAGGCCGGCGATGGTTTTAATCAGGTCTTTCACCTGTAACACCTGCGGATCAAAATCTATGGAAGCCTGTTCCGACGCAAAATTGACGCCGACCCTTGCAACACCATCCATTTTTTTTATACCACGTTCGATGTTCATGGCACAGTTGACGCATGTCATCCCGGTAATGGGCAATGTAATTTTGCTCAGGGACATTTTATTACCCCCTGACCCGGACAAGTCATCTCACAACCCTTCCCGGGCCGGATAGTTGATCTCTTTTAACCTGTCCTGGATTGTCTCAAAGGTTGCCGGGGCTGACCATTCAATGGTTATCGTTCTGTCTTCCGGACTTCCCGCAACAAAATCAACCCCATCGAGTTCGTTTAATTCACTGCGGATTGCTGCGACACAGTGACCGCAGGATATATTTGGTATTGGTATTGTTTTTTTTTCCATCACAACCACCTCCGTGCCTGCAAAAGGGCTATTAAATGAAACCACTGGATACGCAGAAAGATATTCTAAATATTTTTTCAGTGTATTCAGTGTATTTCGTGGTTAAGGTCGGTAGCTTTGGTCTGCGTCAGGCGATTACAGAAAATCGGAAATGTTGAATATTTCAGCAAACCGTTCACCATGCCTGCTGTTGGCCTTGTAAAATTCAATGCATCGCCGGACAAGGTCAACGACCTCATCATCACTGTAAATTCCCTGCAGTTCTTGTGCCAACTGAGGATGGCGGCCCAGTTTGCCGCCAAGTTGCACCCGGTAACCCTTTTTATCCAGGGCAATGGTGCCGGTGGGACAGACATCGATACATTTGCCGCAGGCAAGACAGCGTTTATAATCGATGTCCACACTTTCCATTTTATCATCGATTAAGACCGCCGTTTCCCTGCATTGATCGACACATGCGTTGCAGAACGTACAGGCCTGGTCGGTAACTATCGGCAGGGCCGCGCCGATGATGCCGATATCCTTGATCTGTACTTGAGAACAGGCATTGGGGCAATCTGCCATCGCGATTCTGAATTCATGGTGAAATTTAAGTTCGCCATTGACGGTTGTTTTTAAAAAGGAGAGCAGATCTTCGGTTTTGAGAAGGGCCGCTATCTTTTGATTGAGGGGATCACTGATAATGCTGCGGTTGGGGCAGCCGGCAGGCCCGAAACAGGTATCCAGTTGGTATCCTTTTACCTCTGAGGCCATATTCGTCAGATAGCGGGCACGGACAGCCTTTACTTCGGCCATGGTTACAGTGTTTCTGCCGGCGTCTGCAGCCGCCTTTTCCACACGGGTCCGCACTTTTTTTCGGACAAAAAAAGGTACTTTTTTGATAGCCGCCTCGGCCTCGGCTGCCCATTGCATTTATTTGTTTTCCAATAATATATTTTGTTGATTTTCAGCGCCCACGGCCGTTTTGCCATTACCCCTGACTTCCTTTTGCCCGGTCACCTGACAGGCATTTTTCATTCAGGTGGAAATACCCAGCCTGGGCAGGACATAAAGCTGCATAAGAAAATAAAAACCGATCATTACCAAAATAATCAGAAACTCTTTCATGATGTTTCCCTGTTTATTTTAGCCCATTTTTTTTTGAAAAGAATACAGTACATTCCCGCCGTGAGTATTGCCACGAAAAGGCATACATGGGCAATATCCAGAAAAATGATAAGCCCCGGAGCAAAGGTCGAAATCGCAAGGTTTCTGATCACAAGCAGGCCCCCTGTGATCACAAGCAGCAGAAGAATCCCGGCCCGGACATAGCCGGACAGGGTGATTATCATTTTCTTCCTGCCGTCAAACAGATATTCGACTGCCATATAGGTTATAATTGCAACCAGCAGTATGGCAAACAGATAATGCATGTAATGGGTTACATAAAATTTGCCCAGCCATCCGAACCCGGGAAGATCTGCAATATAGTAGCGCTTGAATATGGGCATTTGACCAAGCCCCGTCAGCGTAAGAAAAAAAACCGACAGCAGGTAAATATAGCGAGCTATGTTTTTTTTCTTTTGCCCGGAGTCGTTATTGTTTTGATTCATCCTTATTTCCTCTCTGAGTCATTTGATACAATTTGCCCGCGGCCGCGGCTGCCCCTGCAATCGGGGCGAGCAGCATGGCACTCGCCAGGTTGTTGGCATCGGCCATGGTGTCTTTCACCGGATTCAGGTGAGGTTGCCCCTTTCCTTTTTCAATGGATTTGTTGAGTTCTTCAAAAGGCACCGGTGACACATAAATAGTATTGGTCCCGCCGTTTTCAGTCTCTCCATAAATATAACCGCCGATCTCTTTTGCCAGGGCATGGGCTTTTTTGATGATTTCATCACGCGGACCAATGGTCTGAACACCCTCGGGACAGGCCTCGATACAGGCCGGTAGTTCCCCTTCCGCCAGGCGGTCATAGCAACGGTCACATTTATACATAACCCCGTTGCCGGCCAGGGCAGGCAGGATGTCCAGATAGATCCCGACCCCGGTCTGACGTTCGGGAATTTTCCAAGGGCAGACCGCCTTGCATTTGGAACCGCCCAGACATATATCCGAATCGATTCGGGAAATACCGTTTTCAAGCTGCCGGGCCGCTCCCCACGGACAGAGCTTTACACAGGGCGGGTTGACACAGTGCATGCAGCGTCGCGGGATATTTATTTCGGTTTCCTCACCGTCGATTTCGACATCGGCATGTTGAATAAACAGCCAGTTGTAGGGGGTCAGGCGATCCGTTACATCCTGTTTGTCCGACCAGTCCATAACCGGCACCCGGTCGGGATACATTTTTGGAAACGGTTTCTTCGGCTCTGGGTATTTATGTCCGTTTACTTCGCTGCAGGCTTCCACGCAGGCCTCGCAGCCCACGCACTTCCGGATATCCAGAAGGGTGGCCAGGGGCTGTTTTTTTCCTGCCGCCGAGGCGGTTGCGGGAACACTGGACGCTGCAATGGTGCATGCCGTTGCAAGCCCTGATTTTAAAAAAGATCTTCGGGATAATTGTTTTGACATGTGTCTATTTTCCTTTAATGGTTTAAAGTTAAAGCTATAGATATATGTTTGCATCAAAGGGTTACAAAAAAATGACCCCCCAACTATTTAACGAAGCCGGACTTTACAGGTTTTGCGGGCGAAAATTTTAGTTGCCCGTAATATGAAATTTTGTTATAGTGTAAATAACTAATAAAATAAATGATAATTATTTTATACGGGAATGGTGACAGGCAGCATAATAACGGAGGTAATTAATGACGTCAGAGGCTGTTCCGAAAAAGTCCTCCAAAAAGGGCAGGCTGGGGTGGGTGTTCGGTGTGGTTGTCGGTCTTGTCCTGGCAGCCATAACGGTGCTCGCTTCGGGCTTCATGATAGAGACCACGAATACCGATACTTTCTGCGTTAGTTGCCATTATATGAAACCATTCCAGACATCATGGAAAATGGGCGTACACGGTGGGCAGAATCCCCAGGGATTTACCGCTCAGTGCGTCGATTGCCATCTGCCCCATGGCGGTTTTGTAGAGTATTTTACCGCCAAGGCCGTCACGGGAACAAATGATGTTATTCACCACCTTTATATCGACGAATACACATATGACTGGGCAGGTGCCGCTGAAAAAAACCGGCTGAAATTTACTTATGATAATGCATGCCGTCGCTGCCACCACAATTTGACACCGCCCGGGCTGAAAGTCGGCGGATTTATCGCCCATCGCGCATATCTTCGCGGAGAAACAACAAAAAGGTGTACCGAATGCCACCCCCATGTGGGGCATAAAAACATGATTGAAGAGGTAGATAAATACCTCGGCAGAAATATAAAAAAATAGAGTTGCACCGTTTCTAAATATCCAAAATCAAACAGGTTGGTAATTCAAGGAGGGGAAAATGAAGGACTCTATCGGTAAGATTGGGATAATAGGCCTGGCCCTGTTATTAACAGCGGGTATCGCTTCTTCCTTTGCACAATCACAATATCCCAATCTGGGACAAAAGCAGTTGGTGATAAAACGAGGGTTCACTCAGGATGCCTTAAACTGCATTGAGTGCCACGCAAAGAAAATGCCGGGTACGGTTGAATCCTGGAAAAGCGGCAGCATGGCTCATGCCGGAGTTTCATGTTACGACTGCCACGCGGTTGAAAGAACGTCACCTATGGCAACTCAGTGCGAAGGCCTCAAAGGCACCGATACTTACATTTCTCCCATGGTATCATCCAAAACCTGCTCCAGGTGTCATCCAACTGAAGTGGAACAATTCCTGAAAAGCGGGCATGCAAAGCTTGCCAGCAAAGCGGTCATGGATGTATCCAAAAGCGGCGGCGGCCTGATTAAGCTTCAGTACCACTATGAAGGTATGGGGTTCATTGATAATCCTGATATGAAACTTGATGGGCTGACACCTAAGAATATGCCTGCTTACAACAGAGCTTCCAGGGCATCCGGCTGCCAGATGTGCCATGGAACACAGGTGGAAATGGGACCGGACAACAAGCCCATTTATGAAACATGGCCTGGAGGAGTTGGGACAAGATATCCCGACGGCTCAGTGGGAACCTGTACCGTATGCCATACCAGACATAAATTTGATATAGCTGAAGCAAGAAAACCGGAAGCATGTGCTTCCTGCCATCTCGGTCCTGATCATCCGGATATTGAGATCTATATTTCAAGCAAACATGGGCAGCAGTTCCTAAGCCATGGTGAAGATTGGAGATGGGACAGTGCACCGGATGCATGGGAGCCTGGTGATTATACAGCGCCGACCTGTGCAGTCTGTCACATGAGCGGCATTGGAGAACTTTCAACTACCCATAATATTAATGAGCGGTTGAAGTGGAATCTCGTGCATAAAAAAAGCGTGATCAGGAGCGGAGAGCGTGGAGACGGAGAAAAAGGTGACAAACTCATGCGGAAAGTCTGTATCAATTGTCATGGCTCGACCCATACGCAAGTACAGAGAGCCACACTCGATAATTCCGTCGCACTGTACAACAAGTACTGGGATGGGGCTGTAAAGATGAAAAAAGAGCTTGCTGAAAAGGGGCTTCTTAAAAAAGATGCCTGGAGAGATGGTTTTCAGGAGCTTGAGTACTATCTGTGGCACCACACGGGAAGAAGGGCAAGACAGGGCAGTGCCATGAACGGTCCTGATTATGCCCATTGGCATGGGTTTTTCCAGATGTTTCAGGTTTACCAGGATATGGAAGAGATCTATAATCACAGGCTCAAATATAATAAAATTGAGGAACTCAGCCATGTTATGAGCAGCGGTCCTCTTTAATAAACCACAGGCAGGATATTTATCCTTTATATCAACCCCTGATTCTGTTAGTTCAGTGTCAGGGGTTTTTTATATAGCTGCTTCAAAATGTTTTTTTGCCTTTATTTCACCTTTTTGACTTAAATCAATGAAAGATTCCAAATCAGGGGATAAAATAGGGGCAAAATTGAAACAGGCCGATTTGAGGCCAATTATCAACGATACAAATAAAGGAGGGTTACCATGTTTTGTTTTCAATGTCAGGAAACCGCAAAAAATACCGGCTGCACCATCAAGGGGGTCTGCGGCAAACCCGAAGAAACCGCCAATCTTCAGGACCTTTTGATCCATGTACTGAAAGGCATTGCCGTTTACAGTGAAAAACTTACGGAATTTGGAATCTCAGACAACGAGTCAGCTCTGTTTACGGCCCGGTGCCTGTTTGCCACCATCACCAATGCCAACTGGGATGATGCCCGATTTGCAGCCATGATTCGGGAGGGCCTGCAACGCAGAGACCGGTTAAAAGATCAATTTCTGGCCGCCTACAGGGAAAAAAACGGCATGGATTTTGACGGGGCCCTTCATGATTCGGCAACCTGGTTTTCCGATGATGATGCCGTGTTTGCGGAAAAAGCCAAATCCGTGGGTGTTATGTCCACTGAAAACGAAGATGTACGTTCCCTGAGGGAGCTTCTGGTCATCGGCCTCAAGGGGATCGCCGCCTATGCGGATCACGCCGCGGTCCTGGGTAAGGAAAAAGACGACATCTATGCGTTTATCATGGAAGCCCTGGCGTCCACCACCAAGGATCTGTCTGTGGACGATATGATCGGACTGGTAATGAAAGCCGGCGAAACGGCAGTTAACACCATGGCACTGCTGGACGAGGCCAACACCACCGCCTATGGTCATCCGGAAATTTCCGAAGTTAATCTCGGCGTTCGCGGCAATCCGGCGGTGTTGATCAGCGGCCATGATTTGAAAGACATGGAAGAACTGCTCCAGCAGACCGATGGTACCGGTGTGGATGTATACACCCATGGTGAAATGCTGCCGGCCAATTATTATCCGGCCTTTAAAAAATATGATCATTTCGTCGGCAACTACGGCGGTTCCTGGTGGCATCAAAACAATGAGTTTGAGTCCTTTAACGGACCGGTTCTGCTGACCACCAACTGCCTGGTGCCGCTGAAAAAGAAAAATACCTACCTGGATCGGCTGTACACCACCGGCAGTTCCGGTTATGTGGGCGCAAAACACATCCCAGAACGACCCGAAGGCGGTGCCAAGGACTTTTCGCAAATCATTGAGCAGGCTAAAAAATGCGCTTCGCCCACGGAAATTGAAACCGGTAAAATCGTCGGCGGATTTGCCCACAACCAGGTGCTGGCCCTGGCCGACAAGGTCGTGGATGCCGTAAAAAGCGGCGCCATCAAGCGGTTTGTGGTCATGGCCGGGTGTGACGGGCGTCAGAAAGACAGAAACTATTATACACAGGTGGCTGAAAATCTGCCCGCAGATACGGTGATCCTGACCGCCGGCTGCGCCAAATACCGGTACAACAAACTGGATCTTGGGGATATCGGTGGTATTCCGCGGGTACTGGATGCAGGCCAGTGCAACGACTCTTATTCTCTGGCAGTGATTGCCCTGAAGCTTAAAGAGGTCTTCGGCCTTGACGATATCAATGACCTGCCCATCTCTTACGATATCGCCTGGTACGAGCAAAAGGCGGTGGCGGTGCTGCTGGCACTGTTGTCCCTCGGTGTCAAGGGCATCCGTTTAGGGCCCACACTGCCGGCCTTTTTGTCTCCGGCGGTGGTGGCTGTTCTGGTGGAAAAATTCGATATCAAACCCATTGGAACGGTTGAAGATGACATCGCGGCGATGATGGCCGGTAAATAAAAAAATCGTGCCCATCCCGGGAAAATAAGGGATGGGCACGATCATGCCTTATGAATTGAGAATTGAAAACAATGGCCGATCAGGTAACTGCGGTAAGTAAAAATCGGTTTATCAATTCAGCAGACCCCATTTCCAATTACTTAGTGTCTGGCCGAAAGATCATATACCTTTGAAAAATCAGGCATTATCAACGATTTGTTCCCTTGAAGATCAGCCGTTAGCTGTCAGCAGTCAGCTATTAGCCAAAGGAATCCTTCATCATTTCGAGCTGAAAGCCAATAGCTGACAGCTAAAAGCTTAAATCTTCGTTTATTTAAATCTATAATAAAGCCTTATCATTTAAGCTTTTAGATAGTTTTCGTTCAGGCATTATTTAACATGGCACTGGGAACATCGTGTCGGCCCCGTTTTTTCTCCGGCTTTTTTTCTTGCTTTGTGGCATTTGAGGCAGGTCTCGTTCATGACCTGCTTTGATTTCAGTTCTTTCTGCAGTTTTAATTTTTTGATAATTCCGGGTTCCTGGGGAAAAACAGCATGGCAGGTATTGCAGTCCCCTATGGCATCCTGGTGCCTGTGGTGTGGAAAATCAACCGCACCTTTTTTGCCGCCGTCAAGCTGAATCTCCCCGGCGCCATGATTTTGAACTGCAACCGCTGTTGCTCCTGTAAAAATAAGTACTGCCATTACCGCCACGATTGTTGCTGCTCTCATACTATCCCCTCCGGCAAATTGATGGCTTAACGATTTTTTTTAAAAGAAACACACTATATACCACAATTTCAGATTTTTCAACTGATTTGCGTGGACAAAAAAGCCGTAATGGACACTATCATGATACGAAAGCAAAGGCGCGCAACGTCTCATTTTTTATTATGACACAAAACTGTCTCTCAAGACAGTCTTGCAACTTCATGCCGGCCGTAAAACGGTTTTTTATAATAGGTCCGCTATTCGTTCATCCGGCACTCTTTATCCCACTCCGGACATGCGGTTTTCATATCCGTGGCGAATTTCGCCATGCACTCGCCACATTCCAGCTCCACGTTGGGAACATCGCCGTACCTTGTTTTGATTTCCTCCGGGGACAAAATTTGCGCAAGACTGCAACCGCACTGAGGACACGCTGCCTTCATGGTATACCTTTTTTTTGACATGATCCACCTCCAAGTTTTAAAATTCATAAAAAAACAATACAATTGCATCAGCAACAATCATACCAGGACTTGTTTCACGAACCATTTAGCTCCCTATGGCCCAGTGGTAAGCACTAAAACAAAATATTACTTTAATTCGCTGCTCTCCGGAATCAGAGCAGGCTTGTTTTTAGAAAAATTTTTATCCCTGTTTTATGGCACATTTATTGAATACTTATCTATTCAACATCTTACGCAACACAACATGAAAGGAGGCGGACATGCCGGAAATAACCAAAGAATCTGACTATGGCAGGGCACTCAATACGCTTAAAAACGAATTAGATGTCGGTGAAGATATGGAGACCTGTTTAGAATCCTCGACCGCGGAACATGCAAGATCTGATAGCATGGATGAGCCCTGTGATGAGGGAAGGGGAGGGTAATCAAAATAGAATAACAACGAAACAGGATTAATTATGAATATATTTGTTACCGGCGGATCCGGCTTTGTGGGCACGAATCTTTCATATTATTTGTTGAGGCAGGGGCATCGTGTTACTGCCGTGGGAAGATCTTCGTTTCATAAATTGTCCGGCCATGAAAATTTTCAATATATTTCAGCCGATACCACGCAAAAAGGTACCTGGCAAGATACGCTCGGAAAGATGGATGCGGTGGTAAATCTTGCCGGAACAACAATTTTCAGGCGTTGGACCAAAATTTCCAAGTCCCAAATTTATGACAGCCGTATTTTGACTACGCGCAATCTGGTAAAAGCCATGCCCGACAACAGGGATGTGATACTCTGCAGTGCCTCGGCTGCAGGATATTATGGCGGCCGGGGGGATAAAATTTTAAATGAAGATGAACGCCCCGGTGATGATTTTCTGGCCAACATCTGCATTGCCTGGGAAAAGGAAGCTTTTCGGGCCGAAGCAAAAGGAATTCGGGTTGCTGCAATGCGTTTTGGTGTAGTGCTGGGAAAAAGCGGTGGCGCCCTTCAAAAGATGCTTTTGGCCTTTAAATTGTTTGCCGGCGGTCCCCTGGGCAACGGAAAGCAATGGTTTCCCTGGATTCATATGGATGATCTCACCGCCGCGATTCTTTTTATTATTGAAAATCCGGCAATAAAAGGACCTGTAAATTTTTGTGCTGCTGAGCAGGTGAGAAACGCAGATTTTGCCAGGGCACTTGGAAATGCCTTGAACCGCCCCTCTTTTATGCCCGCACCGGCCTTTATGATACGGCTGATTATGGGTGAACTGGGCGCATCCCTTTTAAACAGCCAGAGACCCGTTTCAGATAAGCTCACCGGGTATGGGTTCAGGTTTCAGTATCCTGACATTGACAATGCCTTACGCGCAATAGTAAACTAAAAAAATATTTTTACCCTCAGGATTGGTCTATGGGCCCACTTCATGTAAAAAATGGGTATGATGTAAGGCTTGCCGGAAAGTTTTCTCCGGAAGTCAAAGTGCTGGAAAAACCGGATCATGTGGCACTATGTCCCGAAAGAATACCCTTTATCAAACCCAGGCTGAAAATCCGGCTCGATGATACCGTTAAAATCGGATCGGTTCTTTTTGAAGACAAACGGAATCCGGATGTTACGTTTTTATCACCCGGCGGCGGTAAAGTGGTTGACATCAGCTTCGGCCCTCGCCGGGTGATCCGGGAGATCGTCATACGCCTGGATACCGATGAACAGGCGGAAACATTTGAGGTGGTTTCCGAAGAACTGTTGAAACGGATGGAAAGAAAAGCCCTTATCTCAAGAATTATGACCGGCGGGCTCTGGCCCCTTATACGGGAGCTGCCCTTCCGGGATCTGGCCCGGCCCGGATCAATGCCGCCGGCCATTTTTGTAAACCTCTGCCGCAAGGAACCGTTTCAAGCCGATCCGGATGTGTACCTGGATGGCCAACGGGAACTTTTTAATTTCGGCATCAAGATTTTAAAAAAGCTTACAGACCAAAAGGTTCATATTTTCAGGTCACCGGATTGTGCCAACGCTTTAAATCATGTAAACGATGTCATAACTCATGTGGTGCATGGTAAATATCCGTCGGATGACCCGGGCGTTTTCCTGTATTATACCCGAAAATCACCCGCGGATAACCACGCCTGGTACATCCAGGGCCAGGATGTGCTGCTTCTGGCGCACCTGCTGAAATACGGCACATATCCCCTTTTCAGAACCGTTGCCGTTGCCGGGCATTCGCTGGAACACGGAAAGCATGTCAAAACCCGGATCGGTGCGCCCATTGCGCATATTGTCCGGAATCGATTCCCGGAGAAGGGGCTGCGATTTATCGCCGGGGGAATCTTCAGGGGCTATACCACATCCCGGGCATCATATTTGGGATTATACGAGACATCCGTCACCCTGCTCCCTGAAGGCGATGAAAAGGAGTTTTTGGGATTTGCAAGGCCCGGGTTTGGCAAGCCCAGTCATTCCAGGGCCTTTTTATCCGTGTTTAACACCGCCGGGCTGAATATGGATTGTGGACTTCACGGGGAAGAGCGCGCCTGCATCAATTGCGGATACTGCAGTGATATCTGCCCAGTAGACATACTGCCCCAGTTTACCTTGAAGAGTATCCTGGCGGATGAGGTGGAAGAATCCCTGGCCCACGGTCTTCTGGATTGTGTGGAGTGCGGCCTGTGCACATATGTCTGCCCTTCCAAAATAGAGCTCTGTGATGCTCTTACGGCGGCAAAGAGAGCCTACTACCGGGAATCGGCATGATGGGACGGGGAGCGGATCAAAGAAACTTATGAAATTTATTAAAAATTTTTTTGAGCGGCGGCAGCATCTTTTTACCAAGGGGGGAAAGTTTGAAAAATTAGGGCCGCTATTCGAGGCGACGGAAACATTTTTCTTTATCCCCGGCATTCCGACGACAAAAGATGTCCATGTCCGCGACAGCCTTGATCTGAAGCGCTTCATGAGCATTGTGATACTGGCACTGATGCCGCCATTTATTTTCGGCATTTACAATGCCGGGTATCAGTCCTGTCTCGCATCCGGATTGCCCCTTGGCTTCGGCACGGTATTTTTAAAAGGACTTGTCATCGTTTTACCGATTATTTTTGTTTCATACGGTGTGGGATTTTTCTGGGAAATACTGTTTGCCGTGATCCGACGGCACCCGATAAGCGAAGGATTGCTGGTTACCGGGCTTCTGTTTCCCCTGACCCTGCCGCCGACCATCCCCCTCTGGCAGGTTGCCCTGGGCATCTCTTTCGGTGTCGTTATCGGAAAGGAGATATTCGGCGGGACCGGAAGAAATATTTTAAATCCGGCACTGACGGCCCGGGCCTTTTTGTTCTTTGCCTATCCGGCCAGGATGTCGGGAGATTCGGTCTGGACGGTCGTCGGCAACACCGGGGAAAAGGTCGCGGATGCGGTCAGCGGAGCCACCCCCCTTGCCATTGCGGGCATTGCGGGATTTCATGAAAAAATCGATATGCTTCTTGCGACAGGCGGTTATTCATTCACAAAACTGTTTGTCGGGCACTATCCGGGCAGTATCGGTGCAACCTCGGCTTTGTTATGCCTTGTCGGCGCCGCACTGTTGATTTTATCGGGAATTGCCAGTTACAGGATCATTCTCGGAGGTGTTCTGGGGGTATTGTGTACAGGATTTTTCCTTAATTTGATTGCCGTCGATTCTTCCAGGGCCTGGTTTTCCCTTAATCCGTTTTACCATTTGATCATGGGTGGTTTTGCTTTCGGCATCATCTATATGGCGACAGACCCGGTGTCTGCCCCCGGGATGAACCGGAGCAAATGGATTTACGGATTTTTCATCGGTGCATTAACCGTTTTGATCCGTGTGTTTAATGCGGCATATGCAGAGGGTATAATGCTGGCCATTCTTTTTATGAATTTGTTTGCACCCCTGCTGGACCATTTTGAAGTCAAGTTGAGGCTGAAAAAAAGGATGAAAAATGTCTGATGCTCTAAAATCATTTCTTTTTGCAGCGGCAACCTGTCTGATTTGCACGCTCTCCCTTACCGCGGCATCCACCGGACTGAAGGGGCTTCAGCAGAAGAACATTGCCATTGACCGGCAGAAAAATATTTTAAAATCAGTGGGGCTGCTGGATGAAACCGTCAAATACACACATGCTGAAATAAGCAGACAGTACGCTGACAACATCAAATGTATCCGGGTGGATGAGACCGGCGCCATACTCACAAACGACCAAAGTGCCGCCAATGAGCTGCCGGTCTATCTCTATATGAAAAGCCGGCAGATCGAGGCATATATCCTGCCCATTGATTCCCAGGGTCTGTGGGGCCGGATATTGGGGTACCTGGCCTTGAAAAATGACGGCGCCACCATTGCCGGCTTTACCGTGTATAAGCACTCCGAAACGCCGGGACTGGGGGGGGAAATCGAAAAACAATGGTTCCGTAAAAATTTTGAAGGAAAAAAAATTGTGGACCATGAAGGTAACTTTTTTTCCGTTGCCATTGCCAAAGGCAATATCGCGGACACGGTGGACAAGGATCGCCGGGCTCATTATGTGAACGGGATCAGCGGCGCCACCTTGACCGGAAAATATCTTTCATCGGGATTAAAAAATATCCTGGCGGCCTATGAACCGGTATCCTTGAAATTCCGGTCCAGACAGCTTTTGAACCTGTCCGGTAAAGAAAAAACATGCCCAGCCAAGGAAGAAAAATGAAGATTACGCAGACGAAATCGTTTAAAATATTTTCAGATCCCTTTCTTAAGAACAATCCCATTTTCATGCAGATGCTGGGCATCTGCAGTGCCCTGGCAGTTACAGTGCAATTGAAGACCGCATTTGTCATGGGATTGTCCCTGACATTTGTTCTCGCATTTTCAAACCTTATTATTTCGCTGCTGCGTAATGTAATTCCCAGAAATATCCGAATGATTGTGGAACTTAGCATCATTGCAACGCTGGTCATCATCGCCGATGAAATGCTCAGGGCGTTTTTATACGATATCAGCAAACAGCTTTCCGTTTTTGTGGGATTGATCATTACCAACTGCATCGTCATGGGGCGGGCTGAAACTTTTGCCCTTGGAAACCCACCCGGCCTTTCATTTCTGGACGGACTTGGAAACGGGATCGGGTATGGCACGGTTCTGGTTGCAGTGGCCTTTATCCGGGAACTTCTGGGCTCGGGCAGGCTTTTCGGCTACAGCGTTATTCCCCGCTCTTTTTATGCGGCCGGTTATGAAGATATGGGGTTCATGCTTCTGGCTCCGGCTGCGTTTATCATTATCGGCCTTTTGGTCTGGCTCCAGAACTCCATCGTAAAGGATTAGGTAAATATGGAAAATCTGATCAGCATTTTTTTGAATTCCGTGTTTGTCGGTAACATCCTGCTGGCATATTTCCTGGGTATGTGCTCCTTTGTCGCAATTTCCAAAAATATGGACACTTCCATTGGTCTGGGGCTTGCCGTGGTCTTTGTACTGACCCTTACCGCACCGGTAAACTGGCTGATATACAATTACCTGCTGGCGCCAGGCGCCCTTTCATGGGCCGGATTTGAAGAGGTTGATCTCAGTTTTTTAAAATTTATTATGTTTATTGCGGTTATCGCAGCAATGGTTCAGGCGGTTGAAATGATAATCGATCGGTATTCTCAGACCCTGTACAATGCGTTGGGGGTTTTTCTTCCTTTAATAGCGGTCAACTGTGCTATTTTAGGTACATCCTTATTTATGGTGGAACGGGATTATTCGTTTTCGGAGTCAATTGTTTTCGGTTTCGGCTCCGGCGCAGGATGGATGCTCGCCATTGTTTCCATGGCTGCGATCAGAATAAAACTCAGGTATGCCAACGTGCCGAAAGGACTTGAGGGATTCGGCATCACAATGATTGTTACCGGTCTCATGGCCATGGGGTTTATGCTTTTTTCAGGAATTACGTTGTAGCAGGCTATATTACAAGACCGTCAATTAATGAAACCGTTCAAAAGGACTTGGTTTGATTTTTATCATCAGCACAGTCGTGTTTTCATCGGTTATTCTTTTTCTCGTGGCCCTTCTTTTACTGGTTGAAGCAAAGATTGTAAAAAAAGGCCGCTGCGAAATCGTTATCAACGACGATCAGGGAAAAAGCCTGCACACGAAAATCGGCTCAACACTTTTGTCTGCGTTGATGGACAATGATATTTTTATCCCCTCGGCGTGCGGCGGAGGCGGAACCTGCGGTATGTGCAAGTGCAGGGTGGATAAGGGGGGCGGCGGTGTTTTGCCTACGGAACTCGCCCACCTGAGCAGGAAGGAAAAAAACGGTCATATCCGTCTGGCATGTCGTTTAAAGATAAAGGACGATCTGCATATCCATATTCCTGATGAAATTTTTAATGTAAAAAAAATTTGGGCAACGGTGATATCAAATGAGAATGTCGCCACATTCATCAAAGAACTGGTTCTTAAAACGGAACCGGATCAACCCCTTGAATTTAAAGCCGGTGCTTATATCCAGATCGATATACCAAAACATGAATTGTCTTTTACCGAGTTCAGGGTCAGGGTGGCGGAGCGGTTCCGGCCGGTCTGGGACCGGTTTAATCTCTGGGGGCTACGGTCCAAAACCGAAAAGCCGATTTTCAGGGCGTATTCCCTGGCAAATCCCCCTTCTGAAAAAAACACCTTGCGGTTCACCATTCGCATTGCAACCCCCCCGCCGGGTTCTGCAAAAGCCCCTCCGGGTGCCGGGTCATCTTATATTTTTAATTTAAATAAAGGAGATAAGGTCATGCTAAGCGGCCCGTATGGAGATTTTTTTGTCAGGGATACCGACAAAGAGATCTGTTTTGTGGGCGGCGGTGCGGGAATGGCGCCCCTGAGAAGTCAGATTTTACATCAGCTGAACACACTGCATACAAACAGGCCGGTATCTTTCTGGTATGGCGCCAGGGCAAAGCTGGAACTTTTTTTTGATGCCGAGTTCAAGGAGCTTGAGAAAAAATTTAAAAATTTTTCTTATAATGTGGCGCTTTCGGAACCCCAGCCCGAAGACCACTGGGATTCAATGACCGGTTTTATCCACAATTGTCTTTATGACAATTTTCTTAAAAACCATCCGGATCCCACGGAGATAGAATACTACCTGTGCGGTCCGCCAATGATGCTGGAATCCATAATCGAAATGCTCGACAGCCTTGGCGTAGAATCGGAAATGATTGCCTTTGATAAATTCTAAACGGCAACCAATCAATTCCTTTCAAATTCCCCGGGATGATCGTCGAGAAATCTGTACAAAGTGGCCCTGCCCACCCCTATAGTCCTGGCGGCTTTTGCCTTGTTTCCCCCTGTTTTGATAAGCGTTTTTGTTACGATATCAATATTCAGTTTTTTAACAGGACCGCGTGTTCGGGCACTGTGTTTTAAATTTTGCAGTTCCATGGGAAGGTCCTGGGGATTTATTACCCGGCCGTAACATTTTACGATGGAAAACAGAACCGCATTCTGTAGTTCACGAACATTTCCAGGCCAGTTGTAGTCCATCATGACGGAATACGCCTGGGCCGATATTTTTTTTGTCGTTTGATTGTTGGTTGTTACCTGGTTTAAAAAATAATCCGCCAAAAGGGGGATATCGGTTTTTCTTTCCCGAAGAGGGGGAATATGAATCGGAATCACATTCAGACGGTAGTAAAGATCTTCACGAAACTGATTTTGCTGGACCTCATTTTTAAGGTTTTTGTTGGTTGCGCTGATGATACGAACATTAACGGATGTTGCTTTTTCTCCGCCCACTTTTTCAATGATGCCGTCCTGCAGAAAACGAAGGAGCTTTACTTGAAGCATCTTTGGGAGCTCTGCGACCTCATCCAGAAAAACAGTGCCGCCGTCTGCGAGTTCGAACCGCCCCTTTTTATCCCGGATGGCACCCGAAAAGGCCCCTTTTACATGACCGAAGAGTTCACTTTCAATCAGCCCTTCCGGAAGAGCCCCGCAATTGATGGGGACAAACGGACCACTCTTCCGTGCACGGTGGCTTTCATTATGAATGGCATGTGCGACCAGTTCCTTGCCGGTACCGGTCTCTCCAAAAATGTGTACCGGAAAATCATAACCAGCAACATCCCTGATCTGCTGGAAAACCGCCTGCATTTTTTTGTCACGGCCGATAATATCCGAAAAGCCGGACAGCTCGCCGGCCTTGATCTGCAGATTCAGTATGTCCGTCACATCCTTAAAGCAGGCCAGAACACCGGTATCCTCACCTTTTTTGTTTTTCATCATGACGACAGACATTTCAATGCTTCGGACATTACCGTCTTTATTTACGATATTCGCCGAATAGGCAGCCCGATCCTTCAGGTCTGGTTTTTCGCCTTTAAAAGAACAGCGGTCTCCGCAAAAAGGCTCTCCAAAGGCAAGATGGCAATCCTTTCCCAAAACCTCTGCCCTGCTGTATCCGGTAATTTTTTCCGCTTCTTTGTTGAAATAAAATATATGTCGATTCAAATCATGAGCAATAATGCCGTCATGGAGGTTGTCCAGTATCCGTTCCAAATTTTTTTGGTTGGATAGTATTTCTTCGATGGACAGGTTTTTCATCATGAAACCTTTAAAATCATATTAAGACCTAAATTGAGCGATTAGCAGTTGGCTTTTAGAAATTAATGCAATAATTTCAACATATTGTCAAAGGTCATCAGTTCACCCAATGAGTGATAATCGTATTACTGGTAAACGCCTAAAATATAGGAGCTAACCGCTAATTGCTAAGAGCTAATCGCTTATCTTAGGTAAGATTATAAAAAGGATCTGTTTTTATCTGATTCAGGTTACCAAATCATTTTACAAAAGGATAACACTTTCAACGCGTTTTATCAATAAGGCAATCCATATCCATATCATTTCGTATTCCGAAACGGG
>Ga0207996_1001144_pt1 | contig 19606 bp, 27 predicted proteins | sample AntAceMetag02UKG_FD_184773 | JGI IMG/M metagenome (GOLD analysis project Ga0207996, IMG submission 184773) | Saline lake microbial communities from Ace Lake, Antarctica - Antarctic Ace Lake Metagenome 02UKG (SPAdes) (version 2) | ecosystem: Environmental > Aquatic > Non-marine Saline and...
ATTACTGTAAGGCACAGAGGTGGAGGGCATAAACTAAAATATCGCATTATTGATTTCATGAGAAGCAAAAAAGATATAGAGGGGAAAGTAGTTTCAATTGAGTATGACCCAAATAGAACGAGTAGAATTGCTCTAACGCAGTATCTTGATGGTGAAAAAAAATATGTAATTGCGCCAGCAGAAATTAAGGTTGGTGACAAAATTATATCTGGTGAAAAAGTGGAAATAAAGGCAGGTAATAGTTTGCCTTTAAGAAATATACCCGCAGGTACTTTAATTCACAATGTGCAATTGCGTAAGAATAAGGGTGGTCAATTAGCACGCAGTGCTGGGGCCAGTGCTCAGTTAATGGCAAAAGAGGGAAACTATGCGCACGTAAAACTTCCATCAGGTGAGATTAGGGCTATTTTGTTAGATTGCGTGGCTACTATTGGACAGGTTGGTAATATTGATCATGAAGGCGTATCGAGTGGCAAGGCAGGTCGAATACGCTGGTTAGGTCGACGTCCAAAGGTACGAGGAGTTGCTATGAATCCGGTAGATCATCCTCTCGGAGGTGGAGAGGGAAAGAGCTCGGGAGGAAGACACCCTGTTTCCAAGTGGGGGCAGCCTGCTAAGGGATTTAAAACGAGGAAAAAACGTAAACTGTCAGATAAATACATAATAAAACATAGGAAGAAAGCATAGAGATGTCTAGATCAATTAAAAAAGGACCATACTTAGACCAAAAGCTTGTAAAAAAAATGGAAGAAGCTAAAAGATCCGGCAATAAAAAGATTATTCAAACGTGGTCGCGTAGCTGTACCATCATACCTAATTTCATTGGTCAGAGCATTGGTGTGCATAACGGGATGAAATTTATACCAGTGTATATAACGGAAGATATGGTGGGACACAAGTTGGGAGAATTTTCTCACACACGTACATTTCGTGTACATAGTGGACAAAGAGCTAAAGTAGAAGAAAAAGGATTAAAAAAGGGGTAATAGAAATATCATGTATTCAAGAGCAAAAGCACGGTTTGTTCATAAATCTCCGAGGAAGTTGAGGGATATGGCAGATATTATTAGAGGCAAAGACGCAGCTAAAGCGCTCAATATTCTTAAGCTTGCCTCAAGGACATCTACCCCTGTTGAAAAAGTTTTGCGCTCAGCAGTGGCCAATGCTACGCAACTAACAGACGTAAACGAGGAAGATTTATATATTTCCAAGATTACAGTTGATATAGGATCTGTTATGAAGAGATTTAGGGCTGCACCAATGGGTCGAGCAGTTAAAATAAGAAAAAGGACAAGTCATATTAATATAGTCTTGCGGGATAAAATTAAAAAGAAGGTATCGGTATTGCAAAATAAGAAATCTGGGGGAGCGGTATCTTCAGAAAAAGGAATACAAAATGGGACAAAAGGTTCATCCAGTAGGGTTTAGATTAGGAGGAATAAAAACCTCTCAGTCATGTTGGATTATGAAGAAGAATTATGCATCTCTTATTGCGGAAGATGTATTGATTCGTGAATATATTGAGAAGAATTTAGAACATGCAGGTGTAGCCGATATAGAAATTCGCCGGTCATTAGGAAAGGCAACTATAAATCTTCATACTGCAAGACCAGGAGTTATTATTGGTAGAAAAGGGGCAGAAATTGATCGGTTAAGAGAGAGCTTGGAAAAGATGACAAACAAGCAGATTGTTTTAAATATTGTGGAAGTTGAAAATCCAGCTATAAACGCGCAATTAGTTGCAAAGGGCATAGGAGCACAGTTAGTAAAAAGAATTCCATTTAGAAGGGCAATGAAAAAAGCGGTCAGTCTAGCAATGCAATCTGGAGCACAAGGCATGAAAATAGTTTGTTCTGGACGTCTGGCTGGAGCTGAGATAGCACGGAGAGAATCGGCAAAGGACGGAAGGATACCTCTGCATACCTTAAGAGCTGATATAGATTATGGCTTTGCAGAAGCGCATACCACTTATGGGATAATAGGTGTGAAGGTGTGGGTATGCAAAGGGGAGATTATATAAAATGGCATTAATACCCAAACGTGTCAAACATAGAAAAATGCAAAAAGGTCGTATGCGGGGAATTTCCTGCAGAGGACATAGTACCTGTTTTGGAGAATATGGTTTGAAGGCTTTAGAATGTGCATGGATAACTAGTCGTCAGCTTGAAGCTGCAAGAGTGGCAATGACAAGATATATTAAGCGAGGCGGTAAGGTTTGGATAAGAGTAGTTGCCGACAAGCCTATAACAAAAAAACCTGCTGAGACTAGAATGGGAAAAGGAAAAGGAGCTCCTGAATATTGGGTTTCAGTTATCAAACCGGGAAGAATTTTGTTTGAACTAGGTGGTATTTCGGAAAATTTAGCAAGAGAGGCTATGAAACTTGCATCGACAAAACTGCCCATAAAGACACGATTTGTAGCCAGAGAAAAGTTAGGGGTGACATCATAATGAAAGTTAGCAAGTTTAGAGATATGACAAATATAGAATTAGATCAAGAACTTGTTAATTTAAAGCAGGAGATATTCAATCTGAATGTTCGTTCATCTACTGGGCAATTGGAAGATCCAAGAAGGATTGGACGATTAAGAAAAGATATAGCAAGAATTAATACTGTTTTGATGGAGAGACAAATAGAGGAAGAAAAAAGTGATAAAGATTCGAAAAATAAAGACTAAAGTAGGTGTTGTTGTTAGTGATAAAATGGATAAGACAGTTGTTGTTTTAGTAGAAAGACTGGTTTTGCATTCAGTTTATAAACGGAGAGTAAAGAAATTTAGCAGGTTTAAGGTGCACGATAAAGATAACTTTCTGCATATGGGTGATAGGGTTGAAATTAAGGAGACTAGGCCGCTAAGTAAAGATAAGAGATGGTATATTTCGAGAATTATAGAAAGGGCTAATAGCTAAAGATGATACAAGCGCAAACGATTCTTAACGTGGCTGATAATTCAGGAGCAAAAAGGTTAATGTGTTTTAAGGTATTAGGAGGCACACGTAGAAGATATGCTCGAATAGGTGATGTTGTAGTAGCGTCTGTAAAAGAGTCAATTCCTGAAGGAACTGTAAAAAAAGGGGATGTGGTAAAAGTTGTTATTGTGAGAACAAGAAAAGAGATTAGAAGAGAAGATGGTTCTTATATAAAGTTTGATAAAAATGCTGGGGTCATAATTGACGCGCAAAAAAATCCAGTTGGAACAAGGATTTTCGGACCAGTTGCCAGAGAATTACGCGATAAGAACTTTATTAAAATTATTTCGTTAGCTCCAGAAGTTATTTAAGGGGAACTTAGATGTTAGAAATAGGAAGGAATTATATTAAAAAAGGTGATAGTGTTGTGGTTATATCGGGGAAGGAAAAAGGCAAGATGGGGCGTGTCTTGCGTGTGTTCCCGAAAAAACAGAGAGCTATTGTAGAGAGAGTGAATTTTGTCAAGAAACACACAAAGCCTTCACAGAAAAATCGACAAGGCGGAATAGTAGAAAAAGAGGCATCTCTGCATATGTCTAATTTATTATTATATTGTACAAAATGTGAAAAAGGGTCAAGGATAGGATTTAAAACATTGGAAAATAAAGCCAAAGTGAGATATTGTAAACGTTGCAATGAATTAATGGATAAGAGTTAAAAGATGACACGATTAGAAAAGAAATATAAAGAAGAGGTAGTGATCGAGATAATGAAGAAGTTTGGGTATAAAAACAAACTTCAGACTCCGAAATTAGAAAAGATTGTGCTTAATACGTGCCTAAAAGAGGCTATAGAGAATAAGAAGATTTTGAATAGCGCATGTTTGGAACTTGGGGCGATAACAGGACAAAAACCAGTTATTACAAAAGCAAAGAAGTCTATAGCAGGATTTAAACTTAGAGCTGGGATGTCAATAGGAGCTAAAGTAACTTTACGGAAAGATAGAATGTATGAATTTCTTGATCGCTTGTTAAATATAACTCTGCCGCGTATAAGAGATTTTAGAGGAGTTTCCCCAAAGTCTTTTGATGTTAACGGAAACTATACATTGGGTATTAAGGAACAAGTTATATTCCCAGAGATAGATGTTGATAAAGTAGAGAAAGTACATGGTTTGGATATTACAATTGTCACCAGTGCGAAAACTTCTGATGAAGGAAGAGAACTGTTAAGATTACTGGGTATGCCGTTTACCAGAGATAATAAATAAAAATGACAAAAAAGTTTTAAGATTTAAGGAAAAGGATATATGGCAAGAAAAGCGCTTATAGTAAAAGCTGGAAGAGAGCCAAAATATAAGGTGCAAAGATATAATAGGTGTAATTTATGTGGGAGACCGCGAGGATATCTAAGAAAATTCGGATTATGTAGAATATGTTTTAGAAAATTAGCTCTGAGTGGAAAGCTTCCTGGAGTTATAAAAGCCAGTTGGTAATGGAGGATAAAAAATGCCTGTAACAGATCCAATATCAGATATGCTTACGTCAATTAGAAATGCTTATATGGTCAATAAGAATGGTTTATCTGTATCAGCCTCTACATTAAAGGTGAATATAATAAACATTCTAAAAAAAGAGGGGTTCATTCAAGATTATAAGGTTGTGGTAAATAATGGTCACAAAATTATAGAAATAGATTTGCGTTATTATAAAAATAAACCTATGGCAAGGAGCTTAAAGAGAGTAAGCAAACCGGGTCTGCGTGTTTATGTCCCTGCTTCTAAAATTCCTAGAGTAAAGAGAGGTGCAGGAATGGCTATCTTGTCTACTTCGGAAGGGATAATGACTGATAAAGAATGTCGGAGAAAAAAAATTGGAGGCGAGGTTATTTGTTATGCATGGTAGGAGGAAATGGTGTCTAGAATAGGATATATGCCAATAGATGTTCCTGATGGTGTTAAGGTGCAGATAGATGGAAAGATAGTTAAAGTTGGTGGACCTAAAGGCGCTCTGGAACATAAGTTAGATGCAGAGGTATCTGCAGTTGTAGAGGATAATGTAATTATTGTAAAGAGAAGCTCAGATGAAAAGTTAGCAAGGTCAAAACATGGGTTAAATAGAGCTTTAATTTCCAATATGGTAGTAGGGGTAACTATAGGTTTTGAAAAAATTCTGGAGATCAAGGGAATAGGATATAAAGCTCAGGTTCAGGGGCAGAAGTTGCAGCTGCAATTGGGATTTTCACATCCAATAGTATATGAGATTCCATCAAATATAGAAATTGAAGTAAGTAAGAATAATCAGATTGCAGTGAAAGGAATTGATAAACAATTAGTAGGTGAGGTGGCTGTCACAATTAGAAATATGAAAAAACCCGAGCCGTATAAAGGAAAAGGGATTCGCTACTTAGGCGAGCATGTTAGACATAAGGTTGGTAAGACAGCTACAACTGGTGTACAGGCATAAAGGATACTGCTGATGAAGCTAGAAGGTAGAGCTAAAAGACATAAAAGAGTAAGACGAAAAGTTATCGGCACAGCTCAAAGACCAAGGTTGAGTGTGTTCAGAAGTCTGAAACACATATACGTGCAATTGGTTAATGATGAAAGTGGCGAAACAATACTTTCGGTATCAACTCGTTCAAAGGACTTTGTGGAAAAAACAAAGTACGGAGGGAACGTAGCAGCGGCAAAAGCTGTGGGAAAGATGCTAGGAGAAATCGCATTAAGTAATAAGGTTACAAATGTAGTGTTTGATAAAGGTGGATATTTATATCATGGTCGCATAAAGGTCTTAGCAGACGCGGCTAGAGAAGCAGGACTTAATCTTTAGTGGAGGAGGAACTGGTTTGAGAGAGAAGAGAAGAGAAGAGAAGGCAGGAGAGAAGGAACTAATAGAGAAGGTTGTGAATGTAAATAGGGTTGGTAAGGTTGTAAAGGGGGGAAGAAAGTTTGGTTTTAGTAGTCTGGTTGTAGTAGGTGATGGAAGTGGAAAAGTAGGATATGGTATAGGTAAGGCAAACGCAGTGCCTGAGTCAATAAAAAAAGCTCTCCAATCAGCAAAGAAGAATATGGTGGATGTTTTAATTGTGGATACAACAATTCCGTTTGGAATAATAGGTCATTACGATGCGGCAAGAATTATGTTAAAACCTGCTTCAAAGGGAACAGGTGTAATTGCAGGAAGCGCGGTTAGGTCTGTGTTAGAAGCCGTTGGTATTCAGAATGTTTTAACAAAGTGTTTGGGATCCAATAATCCAACGAATGTTGTTAGAGCAACAATTGAAGGTTTGAGAAATATATCAGAAATTTATGAGTTATCAAAAAAAAGGCACGGATAAATGATATTAAGCAATTTGAAAGTTCCTAAGGGTGCTAAGAAGAGAAAGAAAATAGTTGGACGTGGCAATGGTTCTGGTCATGGGAAAACGGCTTGTAAGGGGAATAAGGGGCAGAGATCAAGATCCGGCGGCAAAATTCGCCGTGGTTTTGAAGGTGGACAAATGCCCCTCTATCGTAGAGTGCCAAAAAGAGGGTTTACGAGTCGCACAAGAGAAAAAATAGTAATTATAAATGTAGAGAAATTAGATTGTTTTAAGGATGGTTTGATTGTGAGTCATGAACAGCTTATAGGGAAAGGGCTGCTAAAGTCTCAGGATAGTTTAATTAAAATTTTAGGCAGGGGAGATTTGAAGAAAAAACTAAAGGTAAAAGCACATAGCTTTAGTGATACTGCTGCTCGAAAAATTAGAGATGCTGGTGGGACTACAGAGGTTATATAATGCTATCAGGATTTCGAGATATATTTAGAATACCAGAGTTAAAAAAAAGAGTTTTATTTACCTTAGCTATTATAGCTGTTTTTAGAGTAGGTGCTTTTGTACCAACGCCAGGTATAGATACTAGTGCGTTAGTTAAATATTTTGCTAGCATGCAGGGTACTCTCTTCGGGATGGCAGATTTATTTTCAGGCGGAGCACTGCGAAAGCTGTCCATATTTGCCTTGGGTATAATGCCATATATTAGTGCATCAATCATAATGCAGTTATTGACGCCAGTTATTCCTTATTTAGAAAAATTGTCGAAAGAAGGAGATTTTGGACGGAAAAAGATAACTCAGTATACTAGATATGGAACAATAGTAGTGAGCATAATACAGTCCATTGGTATTAGCTTGTGGCTGTCTAATCCGCATAGTTTTGGGGGATTGATAATAGTTCCCAATCCGGGGGTTTTCTTTCACTTCATAGTTGTGATAACACTTACTACGGGAACAGTGTTCATTATGTGGTTGGGAGAACAAATAACTGAACGCGGAATAGGCAATGGAATATCACTTATAATTTTTGCGGGAATCGTTGCTGGAATGCCTGGAGATTTGGGCAGAACTTATAGATTGATTGATACCGGGCAGATGAGGTTCTTTTCATTAATATTTCTCATAGCAATTATGATTGCAGTTATTGCGGCGGTGGTCTTAATTACGCAAGGATATAGAAAGATACCTGTTCAATATGCAAAGCGTATTGTTGGAAGAAAGATGTATGGAGGGCAAAATACGCACATCCCTTTACGTGTAAACCAGGCGGGAGTGATTCCTATTATATTTGCAGTTTCTATTATGATGTTTCCACGGACAATAATGACCTTTTTGCCAGCTAAAAGTTCAATAATTGGAACCATTGTTTCCTATCTTTCGATGGATCAATGGCTTGGTATGACAATGTATGTTGTTTTAATCATATTATTTACATACTTTTATACAGCTATTACTTTTAATCCTGTGGAGATGGCTGATAATATGAAGAAATATGGTGGGTTTGTTCCGGGGATAAGACCCGGCAAACCGACTGCTGAATATTTTGACAAAATAATGACAAAAATCGCTTTTGCAGGAGGTATGTTTTTAGGGGCTATAGCAATTCTGCCAACATTGCTGATGAAGTGGATGAATATCCCATTTTATTTTGGTGGAACTTCGCTTCTAATAGTTGTTGGGGTTGCTCTTGATACAATGAAGCAGGTAGAATCACACTTGTTAATGAGACATTATGAAGGGTTTATGAAAAAAGGAAAGTTGAGAGCACGGTACTAGAGAGGCAATAAGGAGAGTATGTATATAATTCTATTAGGGGCTCCAGGAGCAGGTAAAGGGACACTGGCTAAAATGATTGAGGAAAAATTTGGTGTAACTCATTTGTCTACAGGGGATATTCTCAGAGATAATGTTGATAAAAAAACTTGCGTGGGAAATCAAGCCAAAAGGTATATGGATAATGGGAAACTGGTTACTGATGATATTATGATACAAATGGTAAAAGGAAGAATCTTGGAAAAAGATTGCAAAGATGGTTTTATTTTGGATGGGTTTCCTAGGACTATGGAACAAGCTGAGTCATTGAAATTGATATTCAATGGACTTAATGTAACGATTGATGCTATTCTTAATTTGAAAGCATCTCAGGAAACAATTATAGAAAGGCTTTCCGGGAGAAGAATATGTAAGGGTTGTGGAGCAATTTATCATATTAAAAATATTCCTTCTAAGTTTGAGGATAAGTGTGATAAGTGTGGTGGTAGATTATATCAGCGTGATGATGATAAAAAAAATGTTGTGAAAAAAAGATTGATGGTGTATAAGACACAAATAAAAAAATTAATTTTGTATTATGAGAAGCAAGATTCATTCTATGAGATTGATGCCGATAAAAAGGCTGATGAAATGTTTGTGGAGGTCTGTAAAGATCTAGACAAAGCGGGTAAAAGTGGGTAAAGAAGAAGCAATAGAAGTAAGGGGTAAAGTAACAGACATGTTGCCTAATACAAAATTTAGAGTGGAGCTAGAAAATGGGCATAAAGTACTTGCTCATCTTGGCGGTAAAATGAGGATGCGGTATATAAAAATTCTTTTGGGAGATGAGGTAAGCGTTGAGCTTTCCCCTTATGATTTAACGAGAGGACGAATCGTATATAGGTTTAAATAATTATGAAAGTAAGAGTTTCAGTCAGAAGAATGTGTGATCAGTGCAGAGTAGTAAAGAGGGGCGGGGTCCTCAGGATTATTTGTAAAAACCCAAAACATAAACAGAGACAGAAGTAGAAAGCATAGAGTGAGATATAATGGCTAGAATACATGGTGTGGATTTACCAAAGGATAAAAAAGTTTTAATAGGGCTAACATATATTTATGGGATAGGAAGAACATTGTCCTGCAAGATTTTGAAGATAGTGAATGTTTCTCATGATAAACGGGTAAAAGATTTAACAGAGGACGAAATAAGTAAAATTACCTCTATAATACAGGAAAGTTATGAAATAGAAGGTTCTTTGCGTCGCAATGTGGCTTCTCATATTAGAAGACTGATTGATGTAGGTTCGTACAGAGGTACAAGACATCGTAAAAAATTGCCTGTTAGAGGACAAAGGACGAAGACTAACGCAAGAACTAGAAAGGGTCCAAAACGGATAGTAATGAGAGCTAGGCAAAAAGAGTCTAAGCCCACCACATGATTGTAGGAGTAAATAATGGCTAAAACGAAGAAAAAGACAAAAAATCCAGGTAAGAAAATAACTAAAAATGTTCCTTCGGGGATTGTTTATATTCAGGCAACATTTAATAATACGATAGTTACTATAACAGATCTTTCGGGGAATGTTTTGTCATGGGCAAGTGCTGGAGGTTGTGGTTTTTCAGGTTCAAGAAAAAGCACGCCATTTGCGGCGCAAGTAACTGCTGGAGCAGCTGCACAGAAAGCTATTGCATATGGAATGAGGCAGGTTGAGATTTATGTAAAAGGACCTGGAAGTGGTAGGGAAATAGCAATAAGGTCTCTCCAGTCAGCAGGTTTAGGAATAAATTCAATAAAGGATGTAACGCCTATACCACATAATGGGTGCAGGCCGCCTAAGAGAAGAAGAGTCTAATTAGTAGGAGGTTATAAATTTGGGTAGATATACTGGACCAGTTTGTAAATTGTGCAAAAAAGAGGGAGAAAAGCTATTTTTAAAAGGCAAATCTTGCAACACGGAAAAATGTGCTTTGGAGAAGAAAAACGCTGCTTTGGGTAAGCGCTTTCAGAGAAAACCAAAGGTGTCTGATTTTGGCTTAAGGTTAAGAGAAAAGCAAAAGGCAAAGAGAATATACGGCATTTTAGAGAAACAATTCAAAGGATATTATGAAATGGCTACTAAACGCAAGGGCGTAACAGGAGAAATATTGCTAGAGTTATTAGAGAGGCGTTTGGATAATGTTGTTTTTCGCTGTGGTTTTGCAACGACTAGAAGAGAGTCAAGGCAATTGATAAACCATGGTCATTTTCTTGTAAATGGAAGGACTGTAGACATTCCCTCGTATTTAATGAATCTCGATGAAAAAGTACAGATAAAAGCGAAAGATAAGGGATGCGATTTTTTCAAAAACATAATTGAACTAACAAAGGAAAAGGAGATTTCTTCTTGGTTAGAAGTTGATAAGAAAGATCTCGTTGGGAAAATACTAAAGATTCCGTCTCGTGAGGAAATGGGAGTATCCTTAAAAGAGCAACTGATTGTTGAGTTATATTCAAAATAGGAGAAGAATATGCCTTTAAAGTTAAAAAATTTTGAGATGCCCAAAAAAGTGAAATGTGACGATAAAGTGTCTAATGATACGTTTGGAAAATTCACAATGGAACCTTTTGAGCGTGGTTTTGGTACGACCATAGGTAACGCACTTCGTAGAGTTATGCTTTCTTCGTTAGAAGGTACTGCTGTAAAAGCTGTCAAAATAAAAAATGTTCTTCATGAATTTTCTACGATCAAGGATGTAAAAGAAGATGTTGTTGAAATAGTTTTGAATTTAAAACAGTTGATTGTAAATAGTTCAGGCAGTTCTCCTAAAGTACTGGCTGTTAAGGCTAAGGGCGCTAAAGATGTAAAAGCATCCAATATTAAAGTAAGTAGCGGAGTAGAAATTATTAACCCAGATTTACATATAGCTACACTCGGCAAAAATGGCGCGTTGGATATGGAAATTCATATTAGTAAAGGAAGAGGATACGTAACTGCAGAAGAAAATAAAGAGGAAAAGCAACCTGTTGATTTAATAAGTCTTGATTCATTCTTTTCCCCGATAAAACGAGTGAGTTATACTGTAGAAGATGCAAGAGTTGGGCAACGGACAAATTATGATAGACTAATTTTAGAAGTATGGACAAATGGAACTATTTCTCCATATGATGCTATTGTTTCTGCTGCAGAGATTATTAATGAACATTTAGTGTTATTTATAGCTCCTGAAAAAATCAAAATTGAGGAAGTAGAGCAGGTTAGTGAAGACGAGAAAAAAAGAGACAAGTATTTGACACAGAACATAAACGAGTTAGAATTATCTGTTAGAGCGTGCAATTGTCTGAGGGCGGCAAATATTAAAACAATTGAAGAACTTGTGCGAAAGACAGAAGCCCAAATGCTTAAGTATAGAAATTTTGGGAAGAAATCCTTGAATGAAATAAAGGACATTTTGGTCAAAATGGGATTGGATTTTAAGGGTAAGTCAGGAGTTTCAAATAATTCAAAAGAAGAGAAAAAAGAAGAGAAACCAAAAACTAAAGCTAAAAAGAAGAAGTGAAAAAAAATGCGGCATAGAAAAGCAGGCAGAAAATTAGGTCGGACGTCGAGTCACAGGAAAGCTCTGTTTATGAATTTATTATGTGCTCTGTTTGAGTATGAAAAGATTAAGACAACAGAAGCAAAAGGTAAAGAGATTAAAAGATTAGGTGATAAATTAATCGGTTTAGCAAAAAGAGGAGATCTGCACGCTAGGCGCATAGCGGCAACTACAATTATTAATAAAAAAATATTAACAAAGTTATTCAATAAAATTGCTCCGGAGCTTAAAGACAGGCAAGGTGGATATATTCGTTTAATAAAGATAGGCACACGGCTCGGAGATGCTGCTTCGCAGGTTATTGTAGAAATTGTCAAATAGGGACAGGTTGTGACCTGTCCTGTCTCTAGAGGAAATAACATCATGCCGATAAAAATTATTCTTAATAAATGCACAGGTTGCGGAAAATGCATCCCTGTCTGTCCATTCTCCGCCATAGAGGTAGTAGAGAAAAAAGCTAAAATCATGGACAATTGTACATTATGCGGAGCATGTGTAGATGCATGCAGATTTGATGCGATAGTTTTGGAAAAAGATAAGAAGAAAATACTGAATGAGGGATACAAAGGTGTCTGGGTTTTTGCAGAACAAAGAAATAACGAACTTCAAACTGTAACACTGGAATTATTAAATGAGGCAAGGAAATTAGCAGATATATTAAAGGAAGAATTATCGGTAGTTTTACTTGGGAATAAAGTCGATAAAATTGCCAAAGATCTGATATTTTTTGGTGCGGACAGGGTATATCTAGCGAGTGATGCTAAGTTGGAATCTTATCAGAATAGTGTGTATGCGAATATTTTAGCTGATGTAATTAATAAATATAAACCGGAGATTTTTCTTATTGGAGCAACGACGATAGGTAGGTCATTAGCTCCAAGACTAGCTGTAAGGATTCAGACTGGTTTAACTGCAGATTGTACAGAACTGGGTATTGACTTAGATAAAAGACTGTTATTGCAAACTAGACCTGCATTTGGTGGCAATATTATGGCAACAATTATATGTCCACAGCATCGTCCTCAGATGGCAACGATTAGACCTAAAGTTTTTAAAAAGCCAGAGAAAAATCCTGATAGAAAAGGAGAGATAGTAAAAATAGAGTTTAAACTAAAAATTGATGATTTTGTTGCAAGGATTGTAGATACAATAGTGATGGAATCGCAAGTGATTGATTTACAAGAAGCGGAAATTATTGTCTCTGGTGGACGAGGATTAGGTAAAGCGGAAAACTTTGACTTAATAAAAGATCTTGCCAATAGCATTGGTGCAGCAGTAGGCGCGTCAAGAGCAACTGTTGACGCAGGATGGATACCTTCTTACCATCAGGTAGGACAGACAGGAAAAACCGTACAACCAAGATTATATATTGCTTGTGGAATATCAGGAGCAGTTCAACATTTAGTTGGTATGCGGTCATCTGATATAATTGTAGCTATTAACAAAGATCCTGATGCTCCTATATTTCAAGTCGCAACTTATGGAATTGTTGCTGATCTATTTGATGTAGTTCCAGCCCTTACTAAGAAACTAAAACAAGTTTTATCTTGAAACGTAATCTAAATAACGCACTTTTCAAAACAAGATCTCGTATACTTTCAGGATTAAAGAGAATAAAGAGTATTTTGAGAGCTGGTCCACATCTGGAACATGAGATTCTAGAAAAATTAGAAGAGCTCTTAATAACAGCTGATGTTGGAGTTAGGACAACTCAGAAGATCATAAGCAATTTAGAAAATTCGATACAGAACATTGACAAAAATGATTTTCAGGCCATTTTGCATACATTAGAAAGAGAATTACTAAAGGTTTTCGAAAGAAATAATCAGAGAGAAATCCTTCCGCAACATGAATGTAATGGGCATCTAAGAGTCATACTAGCTATTGGTGTGAACGGAGTTGGTAAAACAACCAGTATTGCAAAAATTGCACATATATATAAAATGCAGGGAAAGGATGTTCTACTTGTTGCAACAGACACATTTAGAGCGGCAGCAAATGAACAAATAGAGATACTGGCTAACAGAGCGAATTTGGAACTTGTAAAATCTCAATATGGAGCTGATCCTGCTTCTGTTTTGTATGACGGGATAATGTCAGCAGAAAAAGCCAAAAAGGATATTGTGTTAGTAGATACGGCTGGTAGATTACATACAAAAGTAAATTTAATGGAAGAGATTAAAAAGATGAATCGGGTAATCCGTAAAAACATACATCCATCTAATATTGAAGTACTATTAATGATAGACAGCACCGCAGGACATAACGCCGTATATCAGGCAAAGAGTTTTTTGGAGAATCTGGGAGCTACGGGCATAATGTTGACAAAGTTAGACGGTACAGCAAAGGGAGGCATAGTTGTTGCCATTGAGGACGAATTGGGAATACCTGTGAAACTTGTTGGTATAGGAGAGGGAATAGAGGATATAGAGGCTTTTGTGCCTGCCGACTTTGTAAAGGCAATATTATATGAATGAAAAAACAAGCGGACGTATTGAAACAATACTGATATTTCTAGCAATATTTAGCGTATGGCCAACTGTTTTTAGAATAAATAATATTTATTTCAAAATCGGCATGTATGTGTTTTTGGTTATTATGGTTATTATTTTTTTTAAAAGAATAAAAAGAATCAGAACATATATGAGCGAACATTCAGATTTTAAAAAGAAAAAAGTAAAACATTCAAAGGAAATCGATTGACGAATATTAAAACCGTATGTTAGTATTTGCGGGGAGAATTAAAGTGAGTAGTGTAAAAGCATTTAGAACAATCGGCATCTTTTTTTGCTATATAGCTTTGCTGGTTGGAATATCCTTTTCTTCTGCATATAGCGATGTAAATTTGGCTAAAGTTGCACAACAAGTAGATGAGCAATATATAAAAACCATAGTTTCCGATTTATCTAATCTTAAATCTAGGGTTCCTGGTTATCAAGGCAATGAAGAAGCTTCAGAATATATAGAAAATATTTTTCAAAAGATTGGCCTTGAGAATGTAAAAAGCGAGAGTTTCCAAGTTACAGTTCCTGTAGATAAGGGAGCTTCTATAGTTATTTCAGATACTAAGAAAGAGCTTACGCTGTATTGTTTATGGCCAAATCTTATCAGAACTCCCACTCTTCCGTCATCTGGTATAAGTGGCAAAATAATTGATGGAAAAACAGGAAATTTTGAGGATCTTAATGGCAAGACTATTCAGGATAATATTGTCTTGCTTGATTTTAATTGTGGGAATAGATGGCTCGATATTTCAATGCTTGGAGCCAAGGCGTTTGTTTTTATAGAGCCGGAGGATACAACGCGTGTTGAAGCTGAGAAGAAGTATCTAAATCTGCCATTAAATATACCAAGATATTGGATATCCATGCAGGATGGTCTTTATCTAAGAAGATTAATAAAGGAAGGTGATGGAAAGTTAGATGTTCATCTTAAGGCAAAGATGGACTGGAAAAAAAAGGTTAGCAAAAATATTCTTGGATGGATTACTGGCAATGATCCAGAACTCAAGAAAGAAGTTGTAGTTATAGAAGCATATTATGACAGTATCTCTGTTGTGCCTTCTATCTCGCCTGGAGCAGACAGTGCGTGCAGCATGGCTGCTCTTGTTCAGATAGCAAAAATCCTTCGCGACAATCCTCCTTCGAGAACAGTTCTGTTTTTAGCTACATCTGGACATTTCTTAGCGCAGCGCGGAATAGACGCTTTTTTACAGGCTCACTGTAGATTGGAAGAGCCGTTTAAAAGCAATATCACAGACCCGATAGATGTAAAGCTTTTCCTGTGTATAGATTTATCAAGCCATAATAATGAGCTGGTAATATATCATGATGTAGACATGAGTAAAAACCTTGGATATTTTGCTGGTTTTGGCAAAACATTCATGTCTTTTGCAGATGAGATTGGGGTAATGTTTGATAAATCTAGGAACAGTATTCTAATTAATGGAATTAGTCCGGAAAAGGGACTGAACATAGATTCAATAACTGTTGGGAAGATAGATACTGACGCAGGCATAATAGGAGCATGTGGGATTCCTGCACTTTCTTTTATAACTGCGCATGACAGTAGAAGATTAGTAGATACTCCATTGGATAGAGTGGAAACTGTTGATTTTAAGAATCTCTTTACACAGATTAAGCATATCAGTTGTTTATTTTATATGGCATTGAATAAAAAGGAGCTTTTTCCTGACGTTAGAGCCCAGTTTAAAGATGATTTGTGCACTTTGAAAGGTAGAATAGTAACTTTTAATCCTAGAAAAAGTTTTGTTCCTGATCAGCCTGTTGCCGGGGGATTAGCTGTTTTGAAACAGCTTGATAAAACTACGGAAGTGGTTAAGGGCGTAAGGCCAGAGTTGATAGAACTCACAGATGGGAATGGTTCGTTTGAAACATCCAGGGCAAGAGAGGGTAACTTCCGATTAGAAGCATACTCTTTGGATCCTGAATCAGGAAATATAATCTACGCTCCGGATATGGGTGTTTATGGAGATGAAATGTACCAAATAGAATTTGCAATAGATTGGAAACTTGTCGAACACACTATTGTTCTGTTTCCATGCATAGCCACTAATGTTTATGGACTATTAGACCCAAGGTATTTGGCGCAGCTTGATAATATTGATGTATTTGATGATGGAAATAGCATTCCATCTTCATATGGATATTCATTTGTAGAGGTAAAACCTTGGGATTGGACGTCTTCTATAGAAACATATGGGGTGATTTATTCCTCTCCAAATACACGTATAAAGCTTGCTTTTGGAGCAGGAGCTCTTGGAATGCGATTATTGTTGTTAAATTCAAAAGACGCAGAAAACAAAGTTCATTCTGAGGGTGATGGATTTTTGATATCTGAAGATGGAATGATCGAAAATACTTCATTTCAGGCAGCGAAGGATATGTTGCTTTTAAACCAGTTTAGAATGAAAAATTTGGAAAAATATGGGATATCGAATGATAGGCTTTGGCATTTACATAAGAAAGCTGAACAAGCCCTGCAAAAAGCTGTCAAGGCTAAAGAGGATAAAAAATGGGATGAATTTGTAAAGTATTCAAGAAGGGCAGTTGGAATAGAATCCAGGGCGTATCCGGATGTAAAGGCTACGGCAAATGATGTAATAAAAGGCATTATCTTCTACCTTGCGCTTCTTATCCCATTTGCTTATTTTATGGAGCGTTTACTATTTGGGTTTGTAGATATCAAGAAACAAATTGGTGGGATGGCGGGAATATTTATCGCGATATATGTGATTATGCGTTTTGTTCATCCTGCGTTCAAATTGACAAACGCCCCGGAAATAATTCTTCTTGCATTCATTATGATGATGCTTTCTACAATTGTTTTATTGATAATAAGTTCTAAATTTGAAGAACGAATGCAGAATTTAAAACGCAAAATGTCAAGATCTTATGAAAGCGATGTTAGCAGAGCGAGTGCATCTGCGGCGGCGTTTTCCTTAGGTATTTCTAATATGAAAAAACGCAAGATTAGAACTTTCTTAACATCTACGACCCTTATTCTTCTTACATTTACAGTGCTTTCATTCACATCAGTAAAGTCATTTATGAAGTTTAATCAAGTTCCCAGAGATAATACACCACTTTACGAGGGCGCCATGATAAGAGATCGAACATGGAGTCCCATAGAAGATACTGCTTATGAATATATAAAAGCCGAATTCAAGGATATAGCTGATGTGTCTCCAAGAGCGTGGTATGTCCCCAATAAGGATTTTACTACAGGCAGGAGCTATATTAGGATAAAGAATGGGGATAAATCTGCTTATGTACTTGGATTACTTGGATTAACTTCTAAAGAGGAAAGAATTACAGGTATTAGTAAGTATCTCAAGCACGGAGAGTGGCTTAATGATAGAGATAAGAATGTATGTATTATTTCGGATAAGTTGGCAGACTTAATATCAGTATCTTCAAAGGATGTAGGGAAAAGCTATATCCAGATGTTTGGAAACAAACTGTTAGTTAATGGAATATTTAACGCGTCAGATATGTTTGATCTCAGGGATCTTGACGATGAGAGGTTGACTCCTGTTGATTTTATGATTACAGATCCTGAATCAATAAAGAAGTTTAAACAGCCAAAAGCTGAAAGGATGAGTGTTGGGGGTGGAGGCGCGTTAGAATCATTTAATCATTTAGAATATGAAAATGTTGTTATGGTTCCGTACAAGTTAGTGGATGAACTAGGAGGCACTATACAGTCAGTTGCGATTAAGTTTAATGAAGGTGTAGATGCAAGAAAAAGCATAGAGGATTTTATATCCAGACTGGCAGTTACTCTTTTTGCAGGAATTGATGGAAAGGTTTCAATATATAGTTCGTTAGGACTTAGTTCGTTATCTGGAATGGGAAATTTGTTTATACCAATTCTTATTGCTTCTCTGATAGTTCTTAACACTATGATGGGATCTGTATATGAGAGATTTAAAGAGATTGGAGTCTATTCCTCGGTTGGTTTAGCTCCTATTCATATTTCAGCCTTATTTATAGCAGAATCATGCGTATATGCAGTTTTGGGAGCTGTGGCAGGTTACTTGCTTGGACAGACAGTAGCAAAAGGACTAACTGTTTTTAACTTATTAGGGGGATTAACTCTGAATTATTCGTCCATGTCAGCAGTAAGTTCTACATTAATCGTAATGGCAACAGTGGTTTTATCTACTGTCTATCCTGCTAGAAAGGCAGCGGAGCTTGCTGTTCCTGATGTAACTAGAAAATGGGAACTTCCTGATTCAGTAGGAGATAATTGGGAATTTGATTTTCCATTTACGGTAAGCGGCGCAGAAGTTCTTGGATTAACTGTATTCTTAAAGGATTATTTTGCATCATATGAAGAAGAATCTGTAGGCAATTTTTATACAGACGGAGCAAATCTATATACTTTCAAGGAGAAGGAAGATACGGGGTATATACTTGGGACAAGAATGTGGTTAGCTCCGTTTGATTTAGGAGTGAGCCAGAAATTTCAGTTAAAAGCAATTCCTGCAGGAGAATACAATGTGTACAATATAAAGTTATTGATTGTGAGACTAAGCGGAGAAACAGGCGCGTGGAGGAGATTAAACAGGAGTTTTCTGGACGCATTGAGAAAACAATTTCTTGTGTGGAGAACCATTAGTCCAAAAATAAAGAATGAATACAAAGAAGAAGGCGAGAAGATGAAGTTAGGGAAACTATAGTTATGAAGAAAGAATTTGAGCCTGAAGTAAAGCAGGAATCAGAAGAATTTCTAGATGGATTTAATGTAAAAACCATAATTGCCGGTATTTTTATCGGGCTTGTAATGTTGCCTGGATCTATTTATCTTGGCTTAATTACAGGTGGTATTATCCCAACTATGTGGGTGACCATGATCTTGTTTGTTGAAATCGCGAAAAGGTCATTTATTAAGCTAAAGAAACAAGAAATATACATAATTGGATATGTAGCAGCAACCTTGGTTGCTGCTGGCATGACAATGGGCGCAGCCAGTCTGGTTCTTCAGGGCGGTATATTTAGTGAAAAGATCTGGCAGCAGTATTTTATAAGAACTCCGCAAGCGCACTATTTTGGAATTGACAAATTAATTCCTTCATGGGTAGTTCCGTCTCCTGATTCAGGAATTTTGGCGAAAAGGACGTTTCTTGATTCTGCGTGGATAGTTCCATTACTGATTCTTGTTGGAAGCAATATCTTATTTAGGTTAACTCGGTTTGGTCTTGGATATACCTTGTTTAGAATAACTAATGATGTTGAAAAGCTAAAATTTCCAATGGCACCGGTTGTATCAGAGGGGGTTATGGCTCTTGAGGATATGAGCGCGAAAAAAGATAGTATGCGCATGCAGGTATTTACTATTGCAGGAATGATAGGCATAATTTATGGATTAATTTATGTTGTGATCCCGACTCTAACAGGACTTGTTGCATCAAAGCCTTTGATGTTGATTCCTATTCCTTGGGTTGATGCAACAGCTAAGATAAGCGGCTTTCTTCCGGGTGCTATATTAGGCTCAATGACAGATCTTGGATTTCTCTTTGCTGGTTTT
>Ga0207996_1001147_pt1 | contig 19584 bp, 15 predicted proteins | sample AntAceMetag02UKG_FD_184773 | JGI IMG/M metagenome (GOLD analysis project Ga0207996, IMG submission 184773) | Saline lake microbial communities from Ace Lake, Antarctica - Antarctic Ace Lake Metagenome 02UKG (SPAdes) (version 2) | ecosystem: Environmental > Aquatic > Non-marine Saline and...
ATTCAGTTCCATGTAACGGGCGGTGCCAATTATGATCTGTTCTTAATGAACCACCGTTTACGACTACAATCCCGCCTTTTCTGACATATCTTTCAATAATAGGAAGCACTGCCGGTTTTAATCTCTCAGAATTCACAAAACACAGCATTTGGTACTGATTCAGTCCACTGCTCTGTATGCTCTGACTGTCCACAAAATCAAGAGGTATCCCAGAAAAAAGCATAGAGCCATAATACTTGTCCATGGCTCCAAGTATGCTGCGGCCTCCTTTAAGATGCTTCGCCGATGTCTTGAGCGCGATCAGTGTTTCGTATGGCCAGTAGATTGCCAGTCTGCCTTTAATCCTAGGCCGTGGCATAACAATGTCAGCGACATTAGCTAACTCCGATTTAAAATATGGCAGAGACTCGAGTGCAGGGCTATAAATCGCTCCGTGGTCCGGTATGCCGCGGCACAATACCTGCGTATGCCACAGGTTTTTGCCCGAGTATCCATGCGCCACCTCATTCCACAGGAAGCGCTTCAACTGCTCCGGCGAAGTATATGCGAACGAAGTGTCTTTTACATTGTCAGTGATTATAATGAACCTTCGTATTCCGCCAAAATACATGCCATCGCGGAAGTATCGGTTTTCTACCCGGATAGCAATCTCATTCTGACCGGGCTTCAAAATATCTGTCACATCAATCTGCATTAGTTCGTTCCACTTCTTTGTGGTGTAGAGATACTTGCCGTTAAGGTAAACGTCTGCTTTGTCAGTCAGGCCTTTACCTGACAGATACAGTTTCGGATATTTCTTAAAGGCCATCTTCGGCACCTCAAATGTTCTGCGATACCAGCCTACCTGTACGTTCTTGTAAGCCTTGGTGTGACCCCACATACCCGGCACCTTGATCTGTCCCCAATTAGTGTCAGAGAAATCAGTTCTGTACCAGCCGGCCTTTTCTCCGTTAGTATTAGTGCCGTCTCTGAACTTCCATGTACCTGCCATGTCTACTATCTTTGATGAAGTTAAGCTTGCAAAAGTCCCTGCTGAATTGCTCTTGCCAACCCGGCCCTCGCAGTCAAAGATAGGTTTGTCCGGACATGCCGCTCTGACCACATCCATCACCTGCGGTCCTTTCATCAGTTCCAGCCCCACGAGCTGAGTCGACAGGTTTCCGTCAAATGCAGCGGAATAAGTCTCCGAGCCAAAGATGTCTTCACCTTTGACTTTTTCACGCGGGTCAAAACCCAATGACCCGCCAAGCCACGGAGATTGGAGCATAACGTGACTGGGGTAGTACTTTGACATTGACTTCATTGAATCGTACCAGATCTTTGCCATTTCACCGGAGCGCTTTGACTGAAATACACACCACTCAGTGAATAGGTTTTCCGAGATACCGGGAAACTTTCGTTCCCAAACTCTCCAGTTCGTGAGATTGGGAATATTTATCTCAGAGAAAGAACTGTACTTGGTATTAAGAATTCTGTTCATCCTGGCAAGGGTTTTAAACTTCGCTTCAAGACATTTTCGAAACAATTCCTGTTCGTATTTGCCGCCATTGGCGTACGGCACTTCGTTGAACGTCTCGTAACTGAACATAGGATACTTGGTCGTAGCGTTCAGTATATTCTGCCAGAAGCTTCTGCGGAGCTTATAGCCAATAGGGTTAGTTTCGTTGTAGCCAATATAGTGAGTTATGTTCTTGGGCATGAATGCGTCCGGGTAATGCTTTTCCACCGTTTTCATGGCATAGATACCCCGGCCTTCGTTGAACTCAATCTGCGGGATTATCCCATGACTCAATATCTCCCGGACTGCGCGCTCGGCGCTTACTGGCGTACGATAGGTGACATCTATTTTTCCGTTCTTTGCCTTTATCAGGAGCGAATGCGGGCTGACCAGGTGTCCGCTCTGTCGTAACTCGCTCATGTCAATTCCCAGAATCCGGTTGACATCAGGGTAGAAGAACTGCTGCTCCGAGATAAGGAACACGAACTTGCCGTTGCGTACGAAGTTGCCATTTTCAATCTTTATATCCTGCAGAGGGTTGTACAGGCCCTCCATGGAAGGCAGTGTCCCTTCCCATGGCTTTACTTCCTGAATATGAATAGGCCAGGGTTTCTTGCCTGTATCTTCAGCAAATATAGGAAATATGCTTGCTGAAATAAAACAAACCACTATCATCCCGATTCCCAGACTTCTTTTTACTATTCTTTTCATTGTTGTCCTCCTGTCAATCTCATTTACCTTACATATTTGGTTGAATCTCTTACAATCAGTTTTGTTGAAACTTCTATGACTTTGCCTGCTTTTTTTCTTCTTTTAATAATCTCTTTTAAAGCTTGAACCGTTTTCTTTGCCATTTCAGCTCTGTCAACGGAAATACTGGTAATCGAAGGCTCAATATGCGTTAATATATCTGTATCATCGCATGATACTATACTTATATCTTCCGGAATATTGATGCCGTTTTTATGTAGCGAATTTACGACTCTCAGAGTAATCCAATCTGCGCAACAAAACAGAGCATCAACAATAGACGGAGTTTTTTCTAAGTCTTTGTTTGCTTTCCTATAATCAAACCATGTAATCTTCTTGTTAACTGATATCTTGGCGGCATTTAACGCTTCACAATATCCCTGATATCTTAATCTATAGTTTGGCTGGTTGTCTCCTCCTGCAAATCCAATTTTTCTAAATCCTAATTTTAGAAGATATTCTGTTGCTTTTTTCCCGCCTGATGTATTTTTGCCAACTATTGATATTGTATTTTTATTTTTTATCTCACAGTCAACAAATACACTTGGTATGGTTTCAAATAAAACATTATTGTCACCAGAATATGTTCCAATGAAAATCGCTCCAAACATGTTTTTGAGATCATCTTTTTTTAATTTAGAGAGATTTTTATCTTTTAAAAAATAATGTTTTACGTTGAAATTTTCTTTATTTAAAAGCTCATGAAGTTTTTCCAGCAAATCTCCATAGAAACCGATATTCCCACTCTTGCTGGAACGGGAAGAGTACGCACTGTTTAAGAATAACCCCACGGTTTTATTATGGGATTGTTTCTCTCTATATGTTGAAGACTTAACAAAAGTGCCTCTACCTACTTCACTAACCAGTATATTTTCTTTTGCAAGCTCAGAGACTGCCTTTTCAACGGTTGCTTTGCTTAGTTTATATTTAGTACATAACTCTGCCACCGTATCTATCTTACTGCCAGCTTTTAACTTAGAAGCTTTGCGTTTGATAATAGACATTAATTGATAGTATCGGGGTAGAGGGCTGTTTCTATCAATCTCCATTTAAGAGTCCTTTAGAAATTATCACAGTATCCCGAGTCAATTTTACTTTATCGCAAAACATTTTCACTGTCAAGAAATTTTTTATTTCTTGTGTTTCGGATTTTTTTTGCGGTTGTATTTTATGGAAATAAGGTTAAAATAATATGCTATGAATTACGAACCGGTGATTGGGCTGGAGGTTCACGTTCAGCTTTCAACAAATGCTAAAATATTCTGTGGATGCAGTACGAATTTTGGCGCGTCTCCAAATACACAAACATGTCCTGTTTGCCTGGGGCTTCCGGGGGTGCTTCCTGTTTTAAATAAGGAGGTGATTCAGTGTGCTATTAAAACAGCATTAGCAACTAATTGTACTGTTGTTGAGAGATGTATATTCCACAGAAAAAACTATTTTTATCCGGATCTTCCAAAAGGCTATCAGATATCGCAATATGATATGCCTCTTGGAGAAAATGGCTGGATTCAGATTAAGCTTGATAGAAAGATAAAGAAAATACACATAACCAGAGTTCACATGGAAGAAGATGCTGGAAAGCTGATTCATTCTGAAAATTCGGAAGATTCAAGTAGCAGAGTTGATTTAAATAGAGCCGGTGTCCCCTTGCTTGAGATTGTCTCAGAGCCTGATATAAGCTCTCCTGAGGAAGCATATCAGTATCTTGTGTCTTTAAAGGAGATACTGGAATATCTGGAAATTTCTGACTGTAATATGGAAGAGGGCAGTCTTCGGTGTGACGCAAATATTTCTCTGAAACCGGTAGGGGAGACCAAGCTTGGCGTAAAGGCAGAATTGAAAAACATGAATTCGTTTAAGGGTGTTCAGAAAGCTCTTGAGTACGAAATTACACGTCAGAAAAAGCTGCTTGATAAAGGAGAAAAAGTAACTCAGGAAACGCTACTGTGGAATGCAGATCTTAATAGAACGGAATCTATGAGAAGCAAAGAGGATGCCCATGATTATAGATATTTCCCGGAGCCTGATCTGGTTCCAATAAATATTAATAAAGAATGGGTAAGTGAGGTGAAACGAAGTTTCCCTGAACTTCCACAAGCGCGCAGAAACAGATTAAAAAAAGAGTATAGGCTTTCTGATTATGATGTGGAAGTGCTTACAATGGATAAAAAAGTTGCGGATTATTTCGAAGAATGTTCAAACCATTTTTCGAATTGCAAAATGATCGCAAACTGGATAACGGGGGATATTTCAGCAGTTATTAAAGATAGGAAGATAGATATTAATAATCTTAATGTGTCTCCAAAACAATTAGGGGGACTGCTTAGTTTAATTGAGGATGAAATAATAAGCGGAAAGATTGCCAAAGATGTATTTCTGGATATGGTATGTACTGGAAAAGATGCAAAACAGATTGTGTCAGAAAAAGGGCTTGTTCAGCTTTCGGATGAGGGAGAACTGGTTTCAATAATTGATAAAATTATTCTGCAAAATCCAAAACCAGTTAATGACTTCAAAAAGGGGAAGCAGAATGTATTAGGTTTTCTTGTGGGCCAAATTATGAGAGAGACAAAGGGCAAAGCAAATCCTCAGCTCGTAAATAGAATCTTAAAAGCAAAATTGTCCTGAAGAATCTCTGCACATTGTTTGGATATTAAGCTAATATTTGATATCATACGTAGGAGTATAAAGGGAGAAGGTTGTTATGTTGAAGAAAATAGAGTGTATTGTTCAGCCGTTCAAATTAAAAGATATAAAAGAAGGCTTCAGAGAAATAGCGATTGATGGAATGACAATCACTGAAGTAAGTGGTTGCGGAAAACAAAAGGGACATCTCGAAAATATTGAAAGCAATAGGTCTATCAAATTTTTGCCGAAAGTGAAGGTAGAAATTGTTACTGAGGAAGAAAGGGTTGAGGATATAATTGATGTAATACAAAGGCTTGCAAGAACCGGGCAGATTGGTGCAGGCAAGATATTTGTACTGCCTGTTGAAGACGTGATACGTGTTAGAACCAGAGAAAGAGGAAGAAGCGCAATAGAATAACTAATGGGGGTGAATGATGGCGTTTAATCTGTGGCATAATGCCTTGGAACTTCTTAATAATGTGGCAGAAAAGGTAAATCTGGACGAAGTAGCACATAAGAGACTCAGTAAATGTGTGAGAGAGTTAACAGTTTCTATCCCTGTAAGATTGGATAATGGTAGTTTTGAGGTGTTTACTGGTTATAGGGTGCAGCATAATACACATCGTGGACCGACTAAAGGAGGGATTAGATTCCATCCGGATGTAACTCTTGATGAAGTCAAAGCATTAGCAATGCTTATGACATGGAAGTGCGCTGTGGTTGGTATACCATATGGTGGAGCAAAGGGTGGGGTTATCTGTGATCCTTCTAAGATGTCAATAGGAGAGATAGAAAGACTTGCAAGAAGATATACTTCTGAAATAATAATGGTAATAGGTCCTGAAAAGGATATTCCTGCTCCTGATATGAATACAAATCCTCAGATTATGGCGTGGATTATGGATACATACAGTATGGATAAGGGATATGTTGTCCCCGGTGTGGTAACAGGAAAACCAATATCTGTAGGCGGTTCTCAGGGAAGGGAAGAAGCTACGGGAAGAGGGGTGACGTATACAGTATTGAATACACTTAAGCATTTTAATATGGATATAGAGGATACATCTATCGTTATTCAGGGATACGGCAATGTTGGAAGAGCAACTGCAGAATTGCTTTATAAGGAAGGCTGCAAGATTATAGGTGTTGGTGACGTTTATGGAAGCATTTGTAATCCTCATGGGTTAGATATAGCAAAGCTTAGTGAACATTTTTCTGAGACAGGCAGTGTGGTTAAATATAAGGATGCAGATTCTATAGAGAATAAGGATCTGCTTGAGTTGAAATGTGATGTTTTGATACCTGCTGCTTTAGAAGGGCAGATAAGAGAAGATAATGCTGAAGAGATTAAGGCCAAGATTATTGTTGAAGCCGCTAATGGCCCCATAACTAATGAGGCAGATAATATACTGAAACAGAAAGGGATATATGTGGTTCCTGACATTCTGGCAAATGCAGGCGGAGTAACTGTCTCATATTTCGAATGGGTACAGGGATTACAAAGTTACTTCTGGAGTAAGAGAGAAGTTAACCTTAAACTAAGAGATATTATGACAAAGGCATTTTATGATGTTTTGGCAATATCTGAAAAAGAGAAGGTTGATATGAGAATGGCTGCATATATGCTTGCTGTAGGCAGAGTAGCAGAAGCTATAAAAATAAGAGGATTATATCCATAGATTATGTTGAATTTAATGAATTTATTTAAGATTCAGTTTATGAATAATTCAGTGTCCAGCTATATTCTTTGTTTTGGCATCCTGCTAGCTGCAGGTATTGCAAACAGGATATTGAATGTAATGGTAATTAACAGATTAAAGAAGGTTTTTAGTAAAGTTAAAAATTCCAAGCTGCGTATCATGAGTAAAACTGTAGATTCTTTGAGCGGGCCTCTCTCGTTCCTGCTGTATACCATAGGGATAGTAATAATCGTAGAAATTCTTAATATTCCTGAAATTGCAAAAAAGGGAGCAGAACATATTCTAAAAATAGCAATTGCTGTTAATATTGCCTATTTCCTTGTTAAGGCAGTTGATATTTTTATCGAGTATTTGTCTCCTTATGTTGAAAAGACAGAATCCAAGCTTGATGATCAATTACTGCCTATTATTCAAAAGGTAGCAAAGATTTTCATCTGGATAATAACAGTAGCAGTGATACTGGACAATATGGATTACGATATTAAATCCATTCTTGTCAGCATGGGGATTGGAGGTGTTGCGATTGCGCTTGCAGCAAAGGATAGCATTGCTAATTTTTTTGGAGCGCTAACGATTTTTATTGATAAGCCTTTTCAGATTGGCGACAGAGTTCAGATTGAGGGTTATGATGGTCCGATTGAGTCTGTTGGATTACGCAGTACAAAGATAAGGACTTTAGACGGCACACTGGTTACAGTGCCGAATGGTAAAGTTGCAGAGTCCATAATCAATAATATCCAGAAGCGGAAAGCTATAAAGAACATGTACACGATTGGGGTTACATACAACACAAGCTATGAAAAGTTGGAAAAAGCGTTAGAGATATTAAGAAGCGTCCTAAAGAATCATGCTTCAACGGAGAAGTACTGGGTATATTTTAAGGAATATGCGGATTACTCTCTGAACATACTGGTAGCACACTGGTGCAAATACACAGAATATGAGAAATTTCTTCAGGCAACAGAGGAAATAAATCTGGAAGTCAAAAAGCAGTTTGAAGAGAATCAAATAGAATTCGCCTTCCCGACACAGTCAATATATCTGGAGAATGCTGAAAAACCGAAATAATAATAAAAGGAGAAAGACATGGAAAACTCAATATTTCTCGCTAGAATTCTTGGTCCGTATTGTATCATTGTAGGTGCAGGAGTTCTCTTTAACGTGAAAAGCTATCAGAAGGTTATGGAAGATTTCTGTAAAAATTCTGCTTTGCTTTATCTTGGCGGAATATTTGCGCTCCTGTTTGGTCTTCTTATACTGCTGTTTCACAATGTATGGGCAGCTAACTGGACTGTAATCATTACAATTTTCGGCTGGGGAGGGCTCATTAAAGGGGCATGGCTGATCATTTTCCCAAACTCGCTAACGAAATTGACAGAGGCATACAAGAAAAAGACAGCTCTCTTGAAGGTTCATTTGTTAGTAGTTATAGTCCTTGGTATCTTTCTAACGGTTAAGGGGTATTTTGTCGTGTAGTGGGTCCTCTTGCCTCTTTTTATTGAGATTTTAAGCAATTTGAGCTATGGTAACATTAAAGTAGAAGTGACTGTTCAATAATTAAGTTAGGCAAGAAAGGAGATGAACCAATATGGCTGACATTATTTACGTTCTGACAAACGAAGCAATGCCTGGTCTCGTAAAGATCGGTTTAACTAACGAGAGCGTGGAGTCTCGCGTGACCCATCTCAGCGGACACACGGGAGTACCACTACCCTTCGAGTGCTATTTTGCGGCAGAGGTTGATGATGCCGCAAAGGCAGAAAACATATTGCTCCAATTGTTCTCAGAGTATCGCGTGAATCCGAGACGAGAGTTTTTCAAACTTGAGCCGGAGAAGGTAGTGCTTGCTCTGCGGCTTGGCAGCTTCAAAGAAATAACGCCAGGCCAGCCTGACCTCGATGAAGACCAAAAAGAAGCATTGGCGAGAGTTAAGGCACGGCGTACCAACTTGCGACTAGAGGCAGTTGATATCAAACCCGGGGATATCCTCCATTTTTCACGCGACGAATCTATAACAGCCACAGTGGCAGAGGGTAATAAAGTGAGGTTTGAGGATGAGATAATGAGTCTTTCGGCAGCTGCAGTCAAGGTCTTACATCAAATGGGTTATACGACACCAGCGGCAAGTGGAACATGGTATTGGATGTTTGATGGCGAATTACTTGATGAACGCCGGCGGCGTATCGAAGAAGAACAATTCGGTCAGACAGGGGACGCTGCTTGAGAAATTATTGTTCTCATCTCCCGAAAGCTGTACAAAATTAATTGGGACCGGGATTATAGAGGAAAACTATTTTGATGGTTGATGTTATATTTTACGAATTTGTTTATTGTTAGATTCTCAAATTAAGGAGATTTAATCATGACAATCAAATGTTTTTTTTGCAATTGCGATGTTGATAGAGACAGAGATTCAAAATCTATCTTTTATAATTGTCTGACGTGTGGTGGGGTTAACCTAACTGAAGAAGCTGCTAAAGATTTCAAGGACGCGAAGTTTACAGATGAACAAAAAGCTATTCTGAGAATAGGGATCCGAAATGAATCTGAGATAAGAGGCAAAAAGCCTCCTCAAGAGCCAATGACCATTGGATATTTAAAGAACATTATAGAGCAATATAGCCCAAAAAACCCATTAGATAAGTTGGATAAAGCACTTCTAAATATTGATAAAGCATCTAACCTTGCAGCGCAGGAAATAAAAATCAAAATTAATTGTGATTTCCCATATTATTTTTGTGCAGAACGGGAGGAACTTTGTTCGATATTACACCTTTTGTTGCAGGAGAAATTTATAAACGCTGTTGACTTGTCTAATCCTCACAATGGTCTTTCCCTTTCTGTAAAAGGTTATCAAAGATTGCGAGATATTCGTAGTGGCTTGCAAGATTCTCGACAATGTTTTGTAGCTATGTGGTTTGGGGATGAAATGAATGATGTGTATAAAAAAGCTATTAAGCCAGCCATAGAATATATTGAAGATGGTGAAACTCAACCACGGTTTAAAGCGATTAAAATTGATAATGTTGAACATATAAATGACATCAACGATGAAATTATCGCTCAAATACGAAGAAGTAGATTCATGGTCTGCGATCTTACAGGCTATCGCAGTGGTGTATATTTCGAAGCCGGATTTGCTTACGGTCTTGGAATAGATGTTATATACACATGCAGAGAAGACTGGTCAAAGGATGGATGTCTATTCGATAAAAGGGAAAATCTGGTAAAACAATTATTTGACGAAAACGGGAAAGAAATCGAGGTCAGAAAGGATGGCGTCCACTTCGATCTTGCTCATAGAAATCAAATTAAGTGGACAATGGAAGGTCTCGAAGATTTAAAATCACGATTAACAAAGCGGATACAGGCTATCATTGTTTGAGAGATAAACGCATAACAGCGACCTTTTCTTGAACCCGCACTCAAATCCTAATGCTTAATTACTTCCTGTACCCGACCGTCTGCGTAAGAACGATGTTTTGGTCGGAGCGTAGATTCATTACCTTGCCAAGCGCTTTCTTATCGAACATGCCGCGCACGACTGTTGCCAGACTATTTGAGGCGCAATACAAATATACATTCTGAGCAATAAATCCTGTATCTGCCGCAGAATAAAAAGCTTTCTTATCACCCACTTTACTCATCTTTGAATAATCCGCCACATAGATAAGATTTACCGGCGCCACTGCCACAAAGTCCTGTTTGCCGGTTATCGCGCGGATATCCTTGGCTAATACTTGCTTTAATAGATGTTTCTTTGGCTCGTAAAGATAAAGCCCTTTACGCATAGCCACATAAATATCAATCTCCTGCATATTAATCGCTGATGGAGCTGTGCGTTTTGCTGAATCATGCCGGTTTATCCCGAATGCCGCCCACAACAGATCAGAGAGTACCTGCGGTTTAAGTTCCTTGTCGCTGAAGGAACGGCTTGACTTTCTTTCTTTCAAAGCCTGCATCAGCGGCATGCCACCGTCTGTCTGCGGCTTTAAAAGCTTTATTACAACCGGGCTGGCATGTGTTGTCGTATCAACCTGCGCAAATACATTCACCATCATCAGGCATATCACCACTGTCAAAATTAATTTTCTCATTCAATCTCCTCCTCTAAAGTTATATTTATTTAGTGTATTATACACACGTATTGTACTGGGAAAGTCTAGGCAGCAAAACTTTACTTATTTCGACTTTGAACTTTGTCTTATTATCCTGGCGGCTTTTATTATTCTAACTGCAGATTGAAGTTGCTTGTCTCCAGTTAGAATGGAGTATTTTGCTTTATCTTTATTTTCAATAGCTTTGATCCTTGCCTTAAATAATTCAACCTTCTCCTCTTTTGACATCTCCAGAATAACATCAGGTATAAGTCCTGATTTATCAATACAACGTCCTTTTGGAGTATAATACTTAGCTGTTGTCAATCTTATACCCGAGCCGTCAGACAGAGGAAGGACCGTTTGAACAGATCCTTTTCCAAATGATTTTGTCCCTAATATAACACCTCTATGCCAGTCTTGTATTGCGCCGGCAAAAATTTCGGAAGCACTGGCGCTCCCTCCGTTTATAAGAACAACTAATGGCATATCAATAGGATAAAGAGATCCAGTTTGCGAGACGAATGTTATATTCTGTCTTTCCCTTCTTCCCTTTGTAGAAACGATGAGTTTCCCTTTTGGCAGGAACAGATCTGTTACTTTGACACAAGCTCCCAATAAGCCGCCAGGATTGTTCCTTACATCAACAATTAATCCATCTATTTTCTTCTCCAGAAGAGAACTAATTTCTTTTTTAACTTCAGAAAATACGTTCTGATTGAAATGTACTATTCGCAAATACCCTATATTATCATCTAATGCTCTCGCATTTTTTATGTTCTTTATCTTTATTACTTCACGAACAATATCAAAGTAAAGAAGTTTCTTTTCTCCTTCCCTTGCAATTCCTATAGAGACCTTTGTTCCTTTTAGACCCCTTAATTTTTTCACAGCTTCCATAAGCGTCAATTTTTTCGCGGATTTTCCATTTATTTCTGTGATTATATCTCCCGCTTCAATCCCTGCCCGATCTCCGGGTGTATCTTCAATCGGAGAAATTATAATCAATAAGCCATTTCTGATACCAATGACAATTCCTATTCCGCCAAACTCTCCTTTTGTTTCTACCTTCATTTCTTTGTAAATGTCCGGAGGCATAAACTGACTATATGAATCCAATCCTACTAACATTCCATTGATAGCGCCGTAGATAAGCTCTTGTGGCGTAGCTTCTCTAACATAAGAAGACTGTATAACTGTAACTACATCACTAAATAATTTAAGCTTCCTGTAAAGACTTGTATCAGCTACGACATCCTCACTTGAAGCCTTAACAGTGAGACCACAAATAATACTAGTAATAAGCATAGCCATTACCAGCATCTTTCTCATAATCGATATATTGATCCGATGCATAAATAACTCCTATGTATAACTATTTATCTTATCTTCTTCTTATGTCTATTTTTGCGCAATCTTTTCTTGCGCTTATGCGTGGCTATTTTCTGTCTCTTTTTTTTCTTCCCGCACGGCATAAAATTCTCCTTTTTAAAAATCTGTGAATAGGCTACATTAGTAGCATAAAATAGGCTATATTAATAGCATAAGAGCGGATAATATGTCAATAAAAATGAGTTCTCATATAACCGTGTTAAATAATGAGCAAAAACAAATTCTTCTAAAAGTCGCCAGAGAGACTATGAAAACCTATGTCAAGACAGGTAAAACACCAACATTCAAAATTAAAGATGGATTGTTAAATGAAGAATATGGATCCTTTGTAACCCTGCATAAAAAAGGTCAATTACGTGGTTGTATAGGAAATATTATTGGCACAATGTCTCTCTGGAAAACAGTTAGAAACATGGCAATTGAATCTGCGACAGGCGACCCAAGATTTCCTGCTGTCAGAGAGGACGAATTAGAACAAATAGATATAGAGATATCTGTTCTAACTCATCCAAAAAGGATTAAAAATATTGAGGAATTCCATTTAGGCAAACATGGAGTAATAATAAAGAAAGGTTTTAATCAAGGGGTATTTCTGCCACAAGTTGCCCAGGAAACAGGCTGGTCAAAAGAAGAATTTCTGTCCTTTCTCTGCAGTCATAAAGCAGGCCTCTCTCCGGATGCGTGGAAGGATAAGACCACTGAAATTCATATCTTCAGCGCGCAGGTCTTTAGTGAGACGATATAATGCTTGGAACTACTTTATATAGTCTGGTACTGGGATGTGCTGTAGGATATATTTTAAACTTGAATATGTCCGGATAGGCAAGGATAACAGGCTTTAGAAATCTTTCTGTTGTATCTGTCCATTTAAATGCATCCAAAACAACATAATCTGCTTTGTTTGTTAGAATATACTTAAGAACCTTGCTTTTATCTTTAGTAAATGGATAACCAATCGTTTTTCTGCGAGCGCGAAACCAGAATAAAGCCTGCTTTCTGCAGCTAATTATGCAATCAGGGGGAGTATTGTCTCTTGCCCAGTTTGCTATGGTAAAGTATCCCCTCCATTCAGGAGAATAGTAATAAACTGCCTGTTCATGTTCTATATGTTTCAAATCTTTATATGTGTGAGGCAGAAAAACAAAAACAATAATTACTGCAAATAATATTTTTTCTATTCTCTTTCCATTTTTTATCCTGTGTCCAAGTATGCTCAGCAATTTTTGACAGCCAGTAACAAAATAAAGCAAAAGAAAAGGAAGAATAGGTATTATATATCTACTAACTACTACATTAAATAACAGGCAGGGCAAAATATAGATAGCCAGATACATTTTTATTAAACTATCATTGCGATTTTTCTTGAAATATCCAACAAAGAATGGAACTACTAAGAGCCACATAAACCATTTGAGTTTCGTAGCAGAAAGCATATATGGAATAACTAATGTAAAATACAGCCTGGCATTAACAAATATTCTGTAAAAAATCCCCATAAAACTTACTCTGCCATAATCCGGAGTATATGGGGACTGCATTAAAAACTGGTTTATATATCCTCCTTCTCCTAAGGCACTATTTGATACGATTATTTGCCTGAGAATAAATGGCGCAATTAAAATAAAAAAAGTGCTGATAATTATTGCAAGAGGTACTACTTTCTTTCTTAAGGCGAAAGCAATAAGAACTGATATGAAAAGGGCTAATCCTATACTTCGGATAGTAAAAGCAAAAAATACGAGCGCTGATAATAAAAAAACATTAAAATACTGGTTTCGCTTATCATTAATTACGTTAATTGCAATTAATAACACAACAGAAGAGAACAGAAGATAAATATTCTCTGTCATTATTTGGTGGGAGAATGAGAGAATAGAAAAATTAATTCCTGTTAATATAATAACAATAAGCGCAACAGCATATCCGTACAATCTTTTAACTAACGTATACAATATGAGAAGAGCAATAATAGTAGCTGCCATTGGCAAGAGTTTTATTGTAAGAATATTATTAAAACAAATTTTTGCAAATGGAGTAAGAAGCAGAGGAAACCCGAAGTTTAATCCTGTATATGGTGGCGACCCAGGCATATAAATCTGTCTCAATCCTGTGCCTTCCGCTATAGATTTTGCCAAAATAAGATAGCGAGCATTGTCCCCGTTTGTTCCTATATGTGAATTCAGGGTACACATATAAAACACAGAGAAAGCTAAAAGAATAAACAGTAAAAGCCTATCAGTTACCGCTGTCTTTAGATGTCTCTTGTGTAAAGATATATAAACAAGGATCGATACAAGAAAAATAGATAAAATAGGTAATATGTAATTTATTAAAACACGTATAATCATATGGTTTTTTAGTTTACCAGTTATTAGATATTTTGCAATTCTATGTGCAGGCTAAATCCATAGTAATTACAGAATGATTTTGGTAGTATTCTAATGTTATGTTAAAAAAGGTTGCAATTTTTATTTTAAATCTGCGATGCACATTGCATTATTTGCTTTTTAGTGCAGGTAATTGTCTTTTTTGTATTCTAAGGTTTTTAAAATTAATCCATTATCATCCATTTCAAAATGAAACAGTAAAAAAAATTCTAATTATTCGGCCAGATAGAATAGGCGACCTTATACTGAGTCTGCCTGCGATTCATGCTATAAGAAACCGGTTTCCAAATGCGAAAATCTCTGTCTTAATAAACCCCGATTATAAGGCTATTCTTTATTCCAATCCAGATATTGACAGTATTGTTTATATTGAGCGGGGAACATATCTGGATTTTGCAAAATGGACTAGATTGAGAAATATTCTCCTGAAAGAAAAATTCGATATGGCAATAGCCCTGCATTCCACTCTATTCTCTCACATACTTTGTTTCATTAGCAGTGCTGAGTTCAGAATCGGTTCAAACAGAGACGGAAGCGGATTTTTGCTTACGAACTGCATCGGAGATATACGGGACAAGAATAAACATGAGATTGATGCATGTCTGGATATAGTAGAATCGATAGGCTGTTATAGTCATGGCAAAAAACCTGAATTATATATTCATAAAGAAGCAGAAAAAGACACAAAAAATATTTTTAAAAGCTTAGACATTGAAGAGAAAACAGGTTTCATAGTTGTTCATCCGGGCTCAAGAGATGTTATATACAGATGGAACAAGAATAAGTTTGCGGGGTTATGTGATAAAATAATTAATGAGTTTAGCCTACCTGTTATTTTAATTGGAGATAAAAAAGAGAAAAGGTTAACGGGATATATTGCATCAAAAATGAAGAACAAAGCTGTAAATCTGGCAGGGAAATTGGATCTTTATCAATTGATTGCGCTCATCTCCAACGCAAAATTGTTCATTGGACACAGTACAGGTCCTATGCATATTGCGTGGAGCATGAATATTCCTACAGTAGCAATTTTCGGGAGTGTTTATCCAAGGCATTTTTACAAGCGATGGGAGCCTTTGGGCGATAAATCTGTTGTTATAAAAAAAGACGTTGAATGCAAAACTTGTTTCCCATGGCTTTGCAAAAATAGAATATGTTTAGATAAAATTTCCGTTGAAGATGTTTTTGAGAAAATTGGGAAGATATTGAGATGATAAATTTAAAAAAAATCTTTATAAGATCAATATTCCTGAAATTGCTTGTTAAACTAAATTTGACCGATAAAATCCTTTCTTTGTATTTCAGAAGGGATTCTAAAAACAATTATGAAGACGGCAGGATCCCACTACCTGAACTGGCTCATTTTGAACCTACTATCCGGTGCAATCTGAAATGCAGAATTTGCCACCAGACAGAAAGAAGAGAAAACTCCAAGGGAGAGCTTTCATACAATAGCATCAAAAAAGTATTATCAAATATCAAGCAATGCGGAATCAAAAAGCTAGAACTAATAGGCGGAGAAATCTTCCTCAGAAAAGATATTATTCCTATACTGAAATTCATATCAGACAATAGCATGTCAGTCAAAATAGGAACAAATGCTACATTATTAAGCAATGGGAAAATAGGAATTTTGAAAAAATTCAAAGGGATTGAGAGCTTAACTATTTCAATAGACGGCTTAGAAAAAAATCATAATATGCTGAGAAATGCTAAGGATGCTTTTCAAAAAGCGATAAAAGCAATCTCGCATATTTCAAGAGCAGACTTTATGAGTGTTATATACTTTGTCATACAGGATCGAAATATTGGAGATATTCCCGAAATAATAAAATTAGCCAAGGAATATCATGTCGATAGAATTACCTTTATGCCTGAAATTTTTTCTTTGCCATCGGAAAAAACCGGGAGTGCAAAGCTCATCGGGGAAAAAGACGTGGAGTTTTTTTTAAATACTGTTAAAGAATCGCCATTTTCTGTGGAAGAGTTGATAAATGCGATAAAATCAATAAAACAGGAAAGAAAAAAATATGGAGTTTTTGCGCCTGTTTATCCTGATTTTGCATTAAAATATCCAAGAGAATATGTAGAAGGAACGATTCGAAATAAATTTAAAGTTTTTTGCAAACAATTTAATACAGTAACTATAAATGAATCAGGAGAACTCATGATATGCCCGTTTATGAATCTCACTTTTGGAAATCTTACTGAGACTCCCTTAAATCAATTATGGAATTCAAAAAAAACAGTTGATTTTAGAAGAAAACTAATTTCTGTAAATTTTCTCCCTATATGTTCTCGCTGCTGCGCTCTCACAATTATAGATTCAAAGAACTAATAAACCATCTTATACAACCTGTACTTAACATTCTTTACCCCAGCCTCGCAAAGAGGAATAAGATTTTTTATTTCATTAGATTTTAGCCTGTATGTCAAATACTCCAACACATCAGTTTTGTGTGGTATTTTTAGCATAATATGAGTTATTTGATTGTTCCCAAATGGATCGCTTGAAATGAGAGACGGTCTTATGCCGCCAAGATTCGCATTAGTAATATCTATAAATCTACACCTTGAACTCCATATGAAATTTGTCTCTCCAAAAACAATATCAGATGGTTTGAGGTAAGAAGCAATTAATTTACAAGAATCGGATACATCATACCTTCTGTTAAAATGCCAGAGCATATATGAGTGAATTTGAGAATAGAAATGCAGAGCCAATAGAAATACAATGAAAATATTTTTAAATATCTTTACATACTTGCGATTATTGAAAATTTCAAAACCTTTCACTATGGCAAAGCTGGAATAGATACATATAAATGGTACATAGTAAAGAAGTCTTCTTGGGGGATTATGTCTGTAAAGAAAAAATAAAAATACAGAGTAAATTAATAAATACAAAAACATTATAACCTCTTCAGTCCTTACTCTTTTTATTATGCTCCTGCATCTTGAGAACACAACAAGAAGAAAAATCCCGCATACTGCCAACAGGACAGGCATATTAACAACCAGTGGAGAGAGCATAAACCATGCCTTATGTGTAATATTTGAGGTTTCAGCTGGATAAAGAAAAGCTCCGGAAGCCATGCCAAAACGCGATCTATAATGGAAGATAATATTCTCCCAATTGGGCAGGGCAAAGAACAAAAACCATGCTAGAAATGTTAGAAGTGTTCCTATTAAAAAATATTTAAACTGCCTTTTGATAGCACCTTTACATCTTCCTCCAATGCAATACAGTAAATAAGTAAGAAAGACAGCCGATAAGAACATTACTGAGAATGACCTGCAAAAAAAGGCACAGGTAGCCGCAATTCCTGATAACAATGAAAATGCGATATGCTTTCTTCCCATAGAGAATAGAAATAAGGATAAAACAATAAACATAATGGCAGGTGTTTCTACCAGAACTAGTTTATTATACATTATATAAAAATAGTTAAATCCAAATAGAGCCACAGATAAGTATGCTGTTTTCTCATCATAAAGCTCCCTAATCCAAAAGAATAAAATACCAAGTGTAATAATGGAAGAAATTAGGGAAAGAAATGTAAGCTGAGTATATCCCATACCGAAGACTTTGACTACTGCGTATGCTAAGAAAACATAAACAGGATTAGAATAAATTTGATTGTCAGCATCCTTTGATAATATGAAATGCCCTGTTACGATTTTATTATGGATATTCTTTAGATAAAAATTACTATCCAGCCACGGCCCAATACTCCAACTAACGGATAATGGGGGATCAGCTCCAATATTTATTATTCTAAACAAGAAAAAAGAAATAAACAGTATTATGAAAAGTATTGCCAGTATAGATCTCTTATTCAGCATTGCCAATATCTATATATTCTTGCTATCATATATAAGATTATGAGAAAAAAACTTACAATTACAACAATTTTCTTATTCTTCCTTTCTCTGTATCTACTTACAATGGGCGGGCATCCGTACTCAACTGACGGTATGGTGATTTACAAACTTACAAAAAGCATTATTGAAAATCAAAGCATTTCAATAGATGTTGCAGGAAGTATAATAGGAGAAAATGGTAGATTTTATTCTAAATATGGGATAGGACAATCTCTGCTTGCAATGCCTCTTTTTATTCTTGGAAAATTGGTTGCAGGATTTTTCCCGCCGGCTTTTGAATTCCCGATTACTGTATGTGTTATGTTCTCTTACAACAGCGTTGTTTCCGCTCTTTTGTGCGTGTTTATTTATCTTCTTTGTATAAAGATGGGATACAGTGAAAAAATATCTACAATAACAACATTACTAACAGGCCTTACAACAATGATTTTCCCTTACGCCAGATACTTTTATACTCATCCATCAACTACGCTTTGCTTTATTCTGACAATCTATTTCTTGTATAATTATAAGATTTCAGGAAATATAAACAACGTACTCATTGCGGGCATATTCCAAGGGCTGGCCGTACTTATAAAACCGGTATCCATTATAATTATCCCCGCTTTTATAGGATACATTCTGGCTATAAAAAAGAATAACAGGGAGTGGATCGTCTTTCTTTCACCAGTGCTTTTAACAATATGTTTTGTCTTCTGCTACAATTTCTTCCGCTTCGGAAATATATTGGAGTTTGGATATGGTGAACATGGATTTACTTTTTCCAATTTTCTGTTAAAGGGATTATTTGGCTTAACACTAAGTACAGGAAGAGGGATTTTTGTATACAATCCTTTTCTTATTATGTCGGTTATCTCCTTTCACTGGTTTATAAAAAGACACGAGTATGAAGGATATTTATTTCTCTCCATTATTCTCATTTATGTTTTATTTTATGCGAAGTGGATTTACTGGCACGGCGGGGAATCATGGGGCCCAAGATATTTGATACCAATAATTCCGTTAATGTCTATACCAATAGCACAGGGATTAAAATCCGTACTTTCCGCAAGGAATAAAAAACTTGTTCTTATAATACTAGCTGTCTTTATAACATTAAGCTTTGGTGTGCAGATTATGCGGAGGCTGAGAAACATAGGTAACACTCGTGGTATGATAGAAGACATCCAAACATTGCGAGCTAGCGAGCAATGTTTGGAGCAAGAATCTATCATATTTGAGGAGTTACCAGATGAGGAAGACAG